>Ga0214919_10001746_pt1 | contig 35138 bp, 35 predicted proteins | sample LL1503_MetaG_FD_177994 | JGI IMG/M metagenome (GOLD analysis project Ga0214919, IMG submission 177994) | Freshwater microbial communities from Lake Lanier, Atlanta, Georgia, United States - LL-1503 | ecosystem: Environmental > Aquatic > Freshwater > Lake | place: USA: Georgia | collected...
CGGCGGCCCGCCGCAAGGCACTATTTACAATCGCTTCATTCTATTCTCAAGGTAAATACGCTGTGACCGATACCAAAACCTGGATGTGCCTGATTTGCGGCTGGATTTATGACGAAGTTCTGGGCGCACCGGATGACGGCATTGCGGCAGGCACCTTGTGGGCCGACGTGCCCATGAACTGGACCTGCCCCGAGTGCGGCGCCCGTAAAGAAGACTTTGAGATGGTGCAAATCTAGGCCAGGCCTGCCAGTCTGCCTATTTGCGTGGTTTGCCACCCTTTAGCGCTGGCCAGGCACCCCGCTTGACAAACTTTCCCGTTAGGTCGGTACTTCCCGGTTTTTGACCACCGCATAGCGCGCCAGAGTAGCGGCGCGTGCTTGCGCGTGGTCCACCACCTGATGCGGGTAGTTCGCGCCCAGCTGCACGCCGGCGGCTTGCAGCACCAAAGCCGGTGCTTGCCACGGCGCGTGAATGTGTTTGGCATCCAAACCGGCTAGCGCCGGGACATACCGGCGAATGAATTTGCCCGCTGCATCGAACTTTTCGCTTTGGCTTACCGGGTTGAAGATACGGAAATAGGGCTGTGCATCACAGCCGCTTGAACTGACCCATTGCCAGCCGCCGTTGTTGGCCGAGAGGTCGAAGTCATTGAGTTGCTCTGCGAAATAACGCTCACCCCAGCGCCAGTCGAGGCCTAGGTGCTTGACCAGAAAGCTGCCCGCAACCATCCGCAGACGGTTGTGCATATAGCCGCTTTGGTTGAGCTGCGCCATGGCCGCGTCCACCAGCGGGTAGCCGGTGCGCGCTTCGCACCAGGCGGCAAAGCGATCTTGAGCCAACGCGCCTTGCTCCCACGCGATGGCGTCGTAATCGGGCTTAAAGCTATTGCCCGCTACATGCGGAAAATTGGACAGCACCTGGAAATAAAAATCGCGCCAGACCAACTCGGCCAGCCAGACGCGCGCCCCCGCGTCACCGGCCAGTTGCGGCCCCAGCGCGCTATTGACCAACTGGCGGATGGACACCGTGCCAAAACGCAAATGCACGCTAAGGTAGCTCGGGCCTTTCACTGCCGGGAAGTTGCGCGTGTCCTCATAGGCGTTCATGCGCGGTGCAAAGTCGGCCAGCAGGGCTTGGGCACCGGCCTCGCCCGCTTCTATGCCTAGGGTGGACAAGTTGGTGGGCATAAACCCAATGTCGGCCAATGTGGGCACGTTTTGCCGGTAAGCCGCCGGGCGGATGGCTAACTTCTGGCCTAAAGCATCGCAATCGTGGGTGGGCACGGGTCGGCCAGCCAGACGCGCCAGCCAGGCGCGCAAATAGGGCGTGAACACGCCATAGGGCTTGCCGGTTTGGGTCAGGATCTCTCGCTGCTCAAACACCACGTGGTCTTTTACGCTGACCCAGGCTTTGCGCATGCGCGCAAGCGTGGATTGCACTTGCGCGTCGCGGGCGATCGCCTGCGGCTCGTAGTCACGCGCGCAAAACACCGCATCCACCTCCAAAGCAAGTGCCAGTGCCGGGATCTCTTCCTGGGCCCAGCTGTGCCGCACGATCAGCCCGGTGTGTTTACCCTGGCCCATGGCGCGCAATTGCGCGTCCAGGGCGGCCAGCGATTCGCGGATGAACTCCACCCGTCGGTCGGTGCGCGGAAGCGGGTCCAAAATTGCGCGGTCCAGCACAAATACGCAATGCACTTGCGCGCAGGATTGCAGGGCTGCCGCCAGGGCGGCGTTGTCTGTCAGGCGTAAATCGCGGCGTAGCCAGACCAGGCCGGAGGAATAAGTGCTTTGCATGCCTGTCGTTAAAATGGTTTTATGTCCGGCGATTTTGCATCCACCAACCTCACGCACCATTTTTTGATCGCGATGCCAGGTTTGGAAGACGGACTTTTCTCCAAAAGCGTGGTCTATTTATGTGACCACAGCCCGCGCGGCGCGCTGGGACTGATCATCAACAAGCCCTCTGAAATCAATTTATCCGACTTATTTGGCAAAGTTGATTTGTCTCTGCAGCGCGCCGATTTGGCAGAGCAGGCGGTGCTGCAAGGTGGGCCGCTACACGAAGAACGCGGTTTTGTGTTGCACGAAGCCATGCCCGAACAGATCGCACCCGTTGCTGGCGGCGCTTATGTCTCTAGCATGGTCATTCAGGGCGGTTTGGCCATGACAACCTCGCGCGATGTTCTCGAAGCACTCGCGGGCGGGCAGGGCCCGAGCAAAGTCTTGGTGTCTTTGGGATATTCATCCTGGGGTGAGGGTCAGTTGGAAAGCGAACTCATGCGTAACAGCTGGCTTACCGTGGATGCCGAGAAAAGCATTATTTTTGATACCCCTGTCAACCAGCGCTACGAGCGCGCCTTGGACTTGCTGGGTTTGAAGGCCTGGATGATCGCCCCGCAGGCGGGCCACGCATGAACACGCTGACCATGCCCGCGCCCAATAGGGTGCTGCCCTCCACAGAGGTGAAGGTGGTGCCCGCGGATTTGCAGCGCTTTATGGCATTTGATTTCGGCACCCGGCGCACCGGCGTGGCGGTAGGCAGCCGCATGTTGGGCGCGGCGCAGCCACAGGCCACCATCAGCGTTTCGGGCGACGCGCGCTTTGCCCAAATTGCGCTGCGCCTGAAAGAATGGGAGCCCCAGGCCTTGGTCGTAGGCGTGCCCTATCACCCGGACGGCGCGCCCCACGACAATACGCTGCGCGCGCAAAAGTTCGGTCGCCAGTTGCACGGCCGCTTCGGGCTGCCGGTGTTTGAGGTGGACGAGCGCTACAGCACTACCGAAGCGTTGGCCGATGGCGCCAAAGACGCTGATGCGGCTTCGGCCTGCATCATCCTGGAGCAGTTTTTGCGGAGCTTGTCCTCATGACCCTGGTTCTGAATGCCGAAGCCCTGTACCTGGAACTGCTGCGCGGCGTGCGCACGCTTTGTCAGGCCGACAGCCGTTTGGTGGGCATCACCTCGGGTGGCGCCTGGCTGGCCGAGCGACTGCACAAAGACCTGGGTTTGCCCGGCGCCTTTGGCACGATTTCTTCGGCTATGCATCGTGACGACTTTGCCAAGCGAGGCCTAGCGGCCAGCGGCAAAACGCATTTACCTTTTGAGATTAAAGACGCGCATTTGGTAGTGCTGGACGATGTGCTCTACACCGGGCGCACCATACGCGCGATTACCAATGAATTGTTTGACTATGGCCGTCCGGCCAGCGTGCGCTTGGCGGTGCTGGTGGACCGCGGCGGGCGCGAGTTGCCGATTCAGGCCGACTTTGCCGCTGCGCGCGTGACGCTGGACGCGGGCCAGTCGCTGGCGCTGGCGCGTGATGCGGCCGGTGCATTCAGCTTTGATGTGAAAGAAAAATAAAGCATGCTGCACCGGCGTAATCCGCAACTCAATCAGCATGGTGAGCTGATCCATTTGCTTTCGACCGAAGGCTTATCGCGCGAGATACTGACGCACATTCTGGATACGGCGGCGCAATTTGTATCGGTCAGCGATCGCGAGGTAAAAAAAGTACCGCTCTTACGCGGCAAGAGCGTGTTCAATTTGTTCTTTGAAAACAGCACGCGCACGCGCACCACGTTTGAGATTGCGGCCACGCGTTTATCGGCCGATGTGATCAATCTGGACATTGCGCGCTCCTCGGCTTCCAAGGGCGAATCGTTGCTGGACACGATAGCCAACCTCAGCGCTATGGCTGCCGATATTTTTGTGGTGCGGCACAGCGAATCGGGCGCACCCTACCTGATTGCGCAACACGTGGCGCCGCATGTGCATGTGGTCAATGCTGGTGACGGTCGCCACGCGCACCCGACCCAAGGCTTGCTGGATATGTACACCATCCGGCATTACAAGAAAGACTTTAGTAATCTCACCGTGGCTATCGTCGGTGATGTCCTGCATTCGCGGGTCGCGCGTTCGGACATCCATGCCCTCACTACGCTGGGCTGCGCCGAGGTGCGCGTGGTGGGACCACGCACCTTGGTGCCTAGCGATATGTCGAATATGGGCGTGCGCGTATTCAACACCCTGGAAGAGGGAATTAAGGGCTGCGATGTCATCATCATGTTGCGCCTTCAAAACGAACGCATGAACGGCGCATTGTTGCCTTCCAGTCACGAGTATTTCAAGAGTTTTGGCCTGACGGCAGAGAAGCTGGCCTTGGCCAAGCCTGATGCCATCGTGATGCATCCTGGACCGATCAACCGTGGCGTGGAAATCGATTCGACGGTGGCTGACGGCATGCAAAGCGTGATCCTGCCGCAGGTGACCTTCGGCATTGCCGTGCGTATGGCGGTGATGGGAATCGTCGCGGGCAATGAAGCATGAGGGCCGTGCCATGAAGCTACTGATTCGCAATGGACACTTGCTCGACCCGGGCAGCGGCCTGGACGCGCCGGGCGATGTGGCGATTGCCGACGGCCGCGTGCTGGCGCTGGGCCAGATGCCCGCAGATTTTGAACCAACCCAAACCCTGGATGCCCAAGGCTGCATCGTGATGCCGGGACTGGTGGATTTGGCCGTCCGCCTGCGCGAGCCCGGCCATGAGCATGAAGGCATGCTGGCTTCTGAATTAGCCGCATCGGTGGCCGGTGGCGTGACCAGTCTGGTCTGTCCGCCCGATACCGACCCGGTGCTCGACGAACCCGGGCTGGTGGAAATGCTGCGCTTTCGGGCGCAGAGCCAGCATCAGGCGCGCGTGTTGCCGCTGGGTGCGCTGACCCGTGGCCTCAAGGGCGAAGTGTTGACCGAAATGCTGCAATTGTTCGAAGCCGGTTGCGTCGGCTTTAGCCAAGCAGAGGTCGGTATCGCCAATACCCAGGTGCTGATGCGCGCTATGCAATACGCCCGCTCTTTTGGTTACACCGTCTGGCTGCGCCCGCAGGAATTGCATTTGGGTAAGGGCGTTGCCGCCAGCGGCCCGCTCGCCACGCGCATGGGCTTGAGCGGTGTGCCGGTGGCCGCAGAAACGATTGCCCTGCACACGATTTTTGAGCTGGTGCGTGCCACGGGCGCGCGGGTACACATTTGCCGTTTAAGTAGTGCTGCCGGGGTGCAATTGTTGCGCCAGGCCAAGGCCGACGGCTTGCCGGTAACCGGCGATGTCAGCATCAACTCGTTGCATCTGACAGACATGGATGTGGGTTACTTTGACAGCCGCACCCGCCTGAACCCGCCGCTACGGCAGCAGCGCGACCGCGATGCGTTGCGCCAGGCCTTGCAAGACGGCACCATCGACGCGCTGGTCTCCGACCATATGCCAGTGGGCGCCGATGAGAAAGAACTGCCCTTTGCCGAGGCCGAGCCCGGCGCTACCGGCCTGGAGTTGTTGCTGAGCCTGGCGGTGAAATGGGCGCGCGACAGCGACCTTCCCCTGGTGGAGGCGCTGGCTTGCGTAACAAATCGCAGTGCCGCGGTGTTGGCAGCGAGCCAGGGCGCTGCTCAGGGAGGCATGGGCCGCTTGGCGGTCGGTGCCAAGGCCGATATATGTGTGTTTGACCCGCAATCGGCCTGGACGGTGCGGGCCGATGCACTGCGCAGCCAGAGCAAGCACACGCCTTTCTCTGGTTACGAGCTACCGGCCCGCGTGCAGGCCACGCTGGTGGGTGGCAGACTGGCCTACCAAGCGGCAGCTGCACTGGCGGTTTAAGACTGCTTAGGCAGGCTCGGCGATGTCAAAACTGCGTGGTCTTTGGCGGCTGATCCGTTTGGTATTGCATTTGTTGCATGGCTTGTGGACCATGCGCAGGTATTTTCCCGATTGGCCGCAAGCCCGCCGGGATCTGGCGGTGCAGCAATGGTCGCAGGCGCTATTGCGGATTGCTGGACTGCAATTGCAGGTTAAGGGGCTGCCCTTGCAGCGTGCGCCCGTACTTCTGGTGTGTAACCATATTTCCTGGTTGGACATCGCCGTTTTGCACGCAGCTGCCCATTGCCGCTTTATTTCCAAAGACGATGTCCGCAATTGGCCACTGATGGGGGCTTTGGCCACGGGCGCAGGGACGCTGTACATCAGCCGTGCATCCCGCCGTGATGCCCTGCGCGTGGTGCACGACATGGCGCAGGCGCTAGCGCAGGGCGACGTATTGGCTTTTTTCCCCGAAGGCACCACGAGCGACGGCAGCACCGTATTGCCTTTTCACTCCAATTTGTTTCAAGCCGCCATCGCGGCAGATGCGCCAGTACAGCCGCTGGGCCTGCGTTTTGAGGATGCGCACAGCGCCGCAATCAGCTTCGTGCCTTGCTATGTGGGCGAAGAAAGCCTCTTGCAGTCAGTCTGGCGCACGCTTTGCGCGGCACCCCTGCGCGCGGTGCTGTCCTTTGGTCCGGCGCAAACCGCCCAGGGGCGTGACCGGCGTCATTTCGCAGCCGCCTTGCGCGAAGAAGTGCTTCGGCTAAGCGCGAGCGCTTGAATTTGCTCCTGTATTAGGAGCAGATAGGACTTTGATGCGAATCGCGGTAATATCGTGCCCCTCGTGCGCCAGGCGTTCTTGCAGACTGGGAAGCAATTGACGGAGCTTGGCGGCGATGGAGGTGTTATCGACCAGCAGGCACCAAACCTGCGCTTCGATGGGCCCGGCCTGCACGCCTTGGCGCAGGTTGCGGGGTAACAAGGCGTCGATACTGCGCAAACAGGCAGTGGATCGGGCGCTTAGTTCCGCCAAACGGGCCAAAGTGGGTGAATCCAAACTAGCTTGCAGCACCGAGAAAGAGGTGTTGGAGCGGCGCATCATATTGATTCAGGGGCTAGCGTATGCAATTGATTATCACGGATCCCAGACTATCGAGAAGCTATGTGCTTCAAACCAGCCCGAGCGGGGTGGTATTGATGCTGGTCGCTTTCTTTCTTGCTGTGACGCTGGTGTCAGCTGGTATTTACCATTGGATTTTGCTCAAGGGCGCGCGTGAAGGCTGGCCAGTGATCAGCCAGGTGATGCGCCTGGTCGTCAAAGACGAATTTGACCAACGTGACCGCTATGTGCGCGAGAACATCGAAGTCCTGGCCAAGCGCATGGGCGAGATGCAGGCTAAGTTAATGCAGATGGAGTCGCTGGCTGAGCGTGTCTCGGGCCTTGCCGGCTTGGATCCGGCGGCGGTGCGCGTGAGCCCCGGGCGCGGGGGCACACTGGTCTCTGGGCGCGACCTGACCTTGCAGGAATTGCAGGCCACCATGGACCATATCGAGGTCGATACCGGCGCCCGCAACGATTTGATGACGGCCATCGAGTCCCGCCTCTTCGAGCAAAAAATCAAAAAACTGATGATTCCTACCCAGGCTCCCGTACCCGAGGCCAGCACTGGCTCGGGCTTTGGCTGGCGTATAGATCCGTTTACCGGTATGAGCGCCATGCATGAAGGCCTGGACTTCCCGGCGCCGGTGGGCACGCCGGTGCTATCGGCCGCCGGTGGCGTCGTGGTGACGCAGGAGACGCACCCAAATTACGGCTTTTATATCGAGGTGGATCACGGCAACGAGGTGCTCACGCGCTATGCCCACCTATCGCGCAGCCTTGTAAAGAAGGGCGATTTGATCAAGCGCGGCCAAAAACTGGCCGAGGTGGGTAATACTGGTCGTTCGACCGGACCGCATCTGCATTTCGAGGTCTTGGTGCGTGGCGTCGCCCAGAATCCGCAAAAATTCCTGGCCATGGGCAGTGGGCAGGAGGGCAAGGTAGCGAAACGTTAAAATTGGCCATTAAGCCCAGGCGGGCGGGCGGTGTATTTTTGCGCTGTCTTTACTCTTTCACACCATCCAAATCGGACTACCACTGCGCTCTTCTGTGACCTTTCCAGCTTGCAGGGCGCACCCCTACTGATGCCACTTTCCTTTCTCACCAAGTTATTTGGAAGCCGCAATGACCGACTGCTCAAGCAGTACCGGAGCGTTGTTACGCGGATCAACGCGCTCGAGTCGCAGTACGAGGGCTTGAGTGACGAGGCCTTGCGCGACAAAACCACGGAATTCAAAAGCCGCGTGGCTGGCGGGGAAGCTTTGGACGCCATCCTTCCCGAAGCCTTTGCTGTGGTGCGCGAAGGCGCCAAGCGCGTAATGAAAATGCGCCACTTTGATGTGCAACTGATGGGCGGCATCGCGCTGCATCAGGGCAAGATCGCAGAAATGGGAACCGGCGAGGGTAAGACCTTAACCGCAACCCTGCCGGTGTACTTGAACGCATTGACCGGAAAAGGCGTACACGTGGTTACCGTCAACGACTATTTGGCGGGCCGCGATGCGCGCTGGATGGGCCAGTTGTACGGCTTTCTGGGTCTTTCGGTTGGTATCAATACGTCACACGCGCCGCGTGCTGATAAGCAGGCGGCCTACGGGTCTGACATCACCTACGGTACCAATAACGAATACGGCTTTGACTACCTGCGCGACAACATGGTCTATGAGGGGGGCGACCGCGTGCAGCGCGCCCTGAACTTTGCCATCGTCGATGAGGTTGATTCCATTTTGATCGACGAGGCACGTACGCCGCTGATCATCAGCGGGCAGGCGGAGGACCATACCGCCATGTACGTGGCGATCAATACCGTCATTCCCGCGCTCAAGCGCCAGGAGGGAGAGCTGGATTTGCGCACCGGCGAAGGCGTGATCACCCCGGGTGACTTCACGTTAGATGAAAAATCACAGCAAGTCTTCCTTACCGAGCAAGGCCACGAAAGCGCCGAGCGCTTGCTGGCGGGTTTGAACCTGATCCCGGCCGGCTCATCCCTGTATGACCCCGCCAACATCACGCTCATGCACCATGTGTATGCGGCGCTGCGTGCCAATCACCTCTATCACCGTGACCAGCACTATGTGGTGCAGGAAGGCGAGATCGTCATCGTGGACGAATTTACCGGCCGCTTGATGACCGGGCGGCGCTGGAGCGATGGTCTGCACCAAGCGGTGGAGGCCAAAGAGGGTGTGGCGATTCAGGCCGAAAACCAGACGCTTGCCTCGATCACATTCCAGAACTATTTCCGCCTGTACGGCAAGCTTTCTGGCATGACCGGGACGGCTGATACCGAGGCGTATGAGTTCCAGGAAATTTACGGTCTGGAGACGGTGGTGATTCCGCCAAACCGCCCCAGCCGCCGCGAAGACCAACTGGACCGGGTTTATAAAACTACCGCGGAAAAGTACAAGGCGGCTATCGACGACATCCGTGAATGCTATGGGCGCGGGCAGCCGGTATTGGTGGGTACTACTTCCATCGAGAACTCGGAAATTATTTCGAATTTACTCATTGCCGAAAAGCTCCCACACCAAGTGCTCAATGCCAAGCAGCATGCCCGCGAGGCCGACATCGTGGCGCAGGCTGGGCGTGAGCAGATGATCACCATCGCCACCAATATGGCCGGGCGCGGTACCGACATCGTGCTTGGCGGAAATGTCGAAAAAGCCATCGAGACCATGCGCGCCGATGAGTCACTGGATGACGCAACGCGACTCAAAAGCGAAGCCGAGATGCGTGCGCAATGGAACATCGACCATAAGCGGATTACTGACCTCGGTGGCTTGCGCATTATTGCCACCGAGCGCCATGAATCGCGCCGCATCGACAACCAGTTGCGTGGCCGCTCCGGGCGTCAGGGCGACCCAGGTTCCTCGCGCTTTTACCTGAGCTTGGATGATGCCTTGATGCGCATTTTTGCCGGTGAGCGCGTCAAATCCATCATGGACCGGCTGAACATGCCCGAGGGCGAGGCTATAGAGGCCGGCATGGTTACGCGCAGCATTGAGAGCGCGCAGCGCAAGGTCGAGGCCCGCAACTTCGATATGCGTAAGCAATTGCTGGAATACGACGATGTGTCTAACGACCAGCGCAAGGTGATTTACCAGCAGCGCAATGCGATTTTGGATGCGCAGGATTTGAGCGCCCAGATCGCTTCACTGCGGCGCGGCAGTTTTGAAGACCTGGTGCGCGCATTTGTTCCGGTGGAGTCGGTGGAAGAGCAGTGGGATATAGCTGGCCTGCAACGCCAACTGGCTGACGACTGGGGCATCAGCCTGGACCTGGTGGGCCGGGTCAGCGCGGCCAGCGCGATTGGCGACGAGGACATCGTCAATGCAGTGTTGGAGGCGGCGGATGAGGCTTTTGCCGCCAAGGTCGATCACGTGGGCATGAGCGGTTTTACCCAGTTCGAGCGCATGGTTTTATTGCAAACCATAGACAGCCAGTGGCGCGACCACTTGAGTTCGCTGGACTATTTGCGTCAGGGTATCCATTTGCGCGGCTACGCCCAAAAGCAGCCCAAGCAGGAGTACAAACGTGAAGCTTTTGAATTGTTCGGCCAAATGCTCGACTCGGTGAAAAACGAAGTCACCAAGATCTTGATGACGGTGCGCGTCCAGTCTGCAGAGCAATTGGACGAGGCGGCGCAGGCCCTTGAGAACAAGGGCGAGAACCTGAGCAACATTACCTATACCGCACCGACGGATACGGGCGAGCCCGAAACGGTTTCTTTAGCCGATCTGGGTTTGCCGCAAGCCAGCGCCGCCATGCCGCGTGTCGGGCGCAATGAGCCTTGCCCTTGCGGCAGTGGTAAAAAATTCAAACAGTGCCACGGCAAATTAGCTTAGAGCCCCGCCATGCCTGTTGATTTAGCCCCCCCTGATCCGGCGCACTTGTATCCCATCTCAGGTCTGCGCATTGGTGTGGTCGAAGCCGGGATTCGTAAAGCAGGCCGTAAAGACCTGACGCTGTTTTTGCTCGATGCCGGCGCCAGCGTGGGTGCGGTATTTACCTCCAACCGTTTTTGCGCGGCACCGGTACAAATCTGTCAAAGCCATTTGGCATCCGGCGCTGCGATCCGCGCCTTGCTTATTAACACCGGTAATGCCAATGCCGGCACCGGCGCCGATGGCCTGGCCCGCACGCGCAGTACCTGCGACGCGATGGCCCAGCGGCTGGGCATCGAAGCCGCGCAGGTGCTGCCCTTTTCTACCGGCGTCATCATGGAGCCGCTGCCCGCCGAGCGCATCATTGCCGGCCTGGATGCAGCCATTTCCGCTGCCAAAGAGGACAACTGGCTGGCGGCCGCGCAGGGCATCATGACGACCGACACCGTGCCCAAGGCCTTTGGCACGCAGATCACGATCGCGGGAAAGACCATAAGCGTTACCGGTATCAGCAAGGGCGCTGGCATGATTCGTCCCAATATGGCGACCATGCTGGGCTATATCGCAACCGATGCCTGTGTTGCGCCAGCCTTGCTGCAGCCCCTGGCCAAAGCGCTGGCCCAGGCCAGCTTTAACCGCATTACCGTCGATGGTGACACTTCCACCAATGACTCTCTGGTGCTGGTAGCCACCAACAAAGCCGCGCATGCGCCGATTAGCGCTTTGGAAAGCCCAGAAGGCCAGGCTTTGTACCAAGGTCTGCTCAAGGTGGCTTTGCAACTGGCGCAGGCCATTGTGCGTGATGGCGAAGGCGCTACCAAATTCATTACCGTTCAGGTAGATGGTGGCGCCAGCGCCGAGGAGTGCGCTCTGGTGGCCTATGCAATTGCGCATTCGCCGTTGGTGAAAACCGCTTTTTTCGCCAGCGATCCCAACCTGGGCCGTATCCTGGCAGCGGTGGGATATGCGGGAATTACGGACCTCGATACTGACGGCATCGAGCTGTATTTGGACGATGTTCATGTGGCAACCCGTGGCGGGCGCAACCCGGCTTACCAGGAAGCCGACGGCCAGCGTGTCATGAAGCAAAGCGAAATACTGGTGCGCGTTGGACTAGGCCGCGGTCAGGCCAGTCACACGGTGTGGACCTGCGACCTGAGCCACGAGTACGTCAGTATCAACGCGGATTACCGGTCTTAAGAAAGCCAGGCATATGGACGATCAGCAGCTTTTGGGGCCGTTTTTGGCGCGTGCTGAGCGCTTTATGGACCGGGTGGAAGCAGCGCTGCGCCTGGATATTGAGCAGCCCGATTGGGACAGCGCAATAGCCTTTCGCTACCGCAAGCGGGTCTCGGGCCAAGGCTACATCGGCGCGGTGCGCCAGGTCGGGGCGATGCGTCTGGACGACCTCAAAGAGATTGACATCCAGAAAGAAAAAATCCGCCGTAACACCGAGCAGTTTGTACAAGGCAAAACCGCTAACAATGTGCTGCTGACCGGCGCGCGTGGCACCGGTAAGTCTTCGCTGGTGCGTGCCTGCCTGAACACCTACAGCGCCCAAGGGTTGCGCTTGATCGAGGTCGATAAATCGGATTTGATCGACTTGCCGGATATGGTGGACATCCTGGCGCGGCGTTCTGAAAAATTTATTGTCTTTTGTGATGACCTGAGCTTTGACCAGGGCGAGCCGGGATACAAGGCGCTCAAGTCGGTGCTTGATGGATCGGTGTCGGAAACCTCGGCCAATGTTTTGATTTATGCCACCAGCAATCGGCGCCATCTGCTGCCCGAGTACATGGCCGAAAACCTGACCTACCAGCACACAGAGAGCGGCGAAGTGCATCCGGGTGAGGTGGTGGAAGAGAAAATATCCCTGTCCGAGCGCTTTGGTTTGTGGGTGAGTTTTTACCCTTTCACCCAGGACGAATACCTCACGATCGTGGCCCAATGGTTGGATGGCCTCAAAGTAGATGTGACAAAGCGCAGCCACTGGCGAGAAGAGGCCTTGATCTGGGCGCTGGAGCGCGCATCGCGCAGCGGCCGCGTAGCCTGGCAATTTGCCAAGGACTTTGCAGGGCGGCAGGACGCGGGCTCAGCGGCATGAGCACGGTGCCAGTGGACCGTGTGGCCGACGGCCATATGGCCCGCGCTGGCGGCACCGACCGCCCCCTTACTGAAGTGGCCGTGGGCGTGCTGCTGCAGGCCAATGGTTGCTTTTTGATGACTTCACGCCCGGCGGGCAAGGCCTACGCAGGCTACTGGGAATTTCCTGGCGGCAAAGTGGAAGCACCAGAATCGCTGGAGCAGGCCTTGTCGCGCGAGCTCTATGAAGAATTAGGCATCCAAGTTTTGCATTGCCAGCCTTGGCAGGTGCAGGTGGTGGACTACCCGCACGCGCTGGTGCGCCTGCATTTTTTCAAGGTGCTGGACTGGTCCGGGGAACTGGTGATGCGCGAGGGGCAGCATGCCCAATGGCAGGAACTACCGGTCCAGGTTGCGCCTGTCTTGCCAGGTGCACTACCGGTTTTGGCTTGGCTGGCCGACGAGTTGGGCGCCGGGCAGGCAGTGTAAGGGCGCATTTACTGCTTGTTTATTGCAAGCGCTGAGAACTGGCGTCATCCTCAAATTGCTCTGGGGCAGGCACCCGGAAGGACTCACTAGCCCAGGCGCCTAAGTCCAAGTTTTTGCAGCGCTCGCCGCAAAACGGACGATAGGGATTGCGTGGCGCATACACGCTGTCGCCTTTGCATTGGGGACAAGTGACGATTTTTTCCGGCACCGCAGGGCTGTCTGACATAGGCGTTGGCCTGCGCTCAGGCGCACAGGGTCAGGTCAAAAGGGGTATCTGCGCTATTGCTGTAAAGCTTGCCGTCGGCGTCGTGGCGTACGAAGCGGATAGAGGCCACTAAGCGGTTGGCGCTTATTTCGGGGATGGCGCCCAGATTAGGGTCCAGCGACAGGCGCAGTAGTTGAAAGGTGCGGCCTTGCGGAAGATTCTGCTGGAACTGCCCGCCCATGGCGACCATTTTTTGTGGCGCCCCAGAGTCTCGCAGCAAACTTAGCAGCAGGTGGATGCCATTAAAGAGTGGCACTAGGCCGGAAACCCATTCGCGCAGGTCGTCCTGGCGCCGACGGTCGCCCAGCTTTTGCCAAGCATAGTACGCAGGCAGGTCAAACTCACAGGTACCACCCGGGATGCTGGTGCGGCTGCGCAGACTTTTGAGCCAGTCGTTTTCGTTCAACTCATGGCCAAGTTTTCCCGGGATATTGGTCAGAGTGACAAAACACTCTTCCAATTGCGCCAGTAAACGCTCCAATACATCCGTGGCAATGCCGGGATTGCCTCTGTAGGCCAGCATGGTCTGACGTTGCCGATCCAAATCTTTGAGGACGTCCGTTTTAAGGTCGGGCCGAGCGCCGACATTCAGAATTTCAAACAAAGTGATTAACGCGAAATGGTGGTCCAGGGCGTCTACACGCTCTTGTAGCGTGAAAAGCCGCGCGAACAGATGCTCCAAACGCAAGTAGGTGCGAATTTTTTCGTTAAACGGGTATTCGTACAGGATCACGCGCTATTTTTCCAGTGGCGGGATCATATCTCCAAGAATGGGAACATCGCGCTCAATTGGGCGTCTATCTCGTCAATTGACAACGATTCATTAAATATAACAAAGTCGGCACATTGGAGCCGGGCGGCCCGGCTGCTCTGGTTGGACATAATTTTCTGTACGCTTAGGGCATCTAAGCCGCTGCGTTGACCGACGCGATGGATTTGGGTAGCCGGGCTGCAGTCCACTACCAATACGCGATGGAGAATAGGGCGCCAGCGCGCGGACTCCACCAATAAAGGAATGTCAAACGCGATGCAGGGCGCTGAGCACGCGATGGCTTGTTCTGCTTGGCGCTCTATCTCTGCGGCAATCATAGGATGGAGTAGTGCTTGCAAGCGCTCGCGGGCCTTTGGATCGTCAAACACCATATCGCGCAAGCGATCCCTATCCAATACGCCCGGTGCCTGAAACACTGCATCACCAAAGGCCTGGGCAATGGCGGGCAGGGCGGGACCGTTGACGGCGGTACAGGCGCGGGAAATGGCATCCGCGTCGATAACGCTGGCACCCATGCCACTCAACTGCCGGCACACCGTACTTTTCCCGCTGCCGATACCGCCAGTAACGCCCAGACGTAAGGTGGTTTGCATATTCAGGAGATTATCGGGGCAAGCCCCGCAGCGTCCCAGAACATGGTGACCAAGCCCGCTCCGACCAGAAAGGGGCCGAAGGGCATGACTCCGCCCTCGCGCAATCCGCCCTTTATCTTGAGCAGGATGCCGACCACAGCGCCAATAACGGAAGACATCAAAAGTATGGGAACAAGGGCCTGCCACCCGAACCAGGCACCTAGGCAGGCTAGCAATTTGAAGTCGCCATACCCCATGCCTTCTTTGCCGGTCACCAACTTGAACGCCCAGAAAATACTCCAAAGCGCCAGGTAGCCGGCAACCGCCCCCCACAATGCAGCCTCCAGCGTGATCCCCGTCCAGCGCATGGATGCGCCGATAAGGCCGAGCCAAAGCACCGGGAGCACGATGGCATCAGGTAGTAAGGTCGTGTCCCAGTCGATTAAAGCCAGGCTTAACAGTGCCGCCGAGAGTACACACCAGGCCAGGGCGGCCATGCTTATGCCCCAATGCCAGCCGCAAAAGCCAAAAAGCAGCGCGCTGCTCAACTCCACCAGCGGATAACGCAGGCTGATAGGCGCCTGGCAATGCCTGCACCGACCGCGAAGCAGCGCATAGCTTAGAAGCGGCATGTTGTCGTACCAGGCGATTGCGGTGCCGCAATGCGGACAGGTCGAGCGCGGTACCCACAAGTTGAAGGGGGCAGCGGGGGCACTGTTTGGCTCCGACGCCTGCGCTAGCTCAGCTGCCCATTGCAATTCCATCATCTTTGGCAGGCGATAGATTAGGACATTCAAAAAGCTGCCAACCAGCAGTCCTAAAAGCGCAAGCAACAGCAGTCCGGCATCGCCAAAATCTGCTGCCATCAGACTACTTGTCCCATTTTGAAAATCGGCAAGTACAAAGCAACGACCAGGCCGCCAATAATGACGCCCAGAAAAACCATAATGAATGGTTCCATCAGGCTAGAGATTCCAGCAACCGCTTCGTCCACTTCCGACTCGAAGAAGTCGGCTGATTTACCCAGCATATAGTCCAGCGAGCCCGACTCCTCACCGATAGCACACATTTGCAGCACCATGGGTGGGAACATTTCGGACTGCGTCATCGCAGCAGTCAATGAAACGCCGGAGGAAACTTGCTGGCGGATGCCAGCGGTAGCTTCGACGTACTTGATATTTCCCGATGCCCCTCCCACCGATTGAAGGGCTTCAACCAAGGGGACACCTGCTGCGAACATGGTCGCCAAGGTTCGTGTCCATCGCGCAATGCAAGCTTTGCGAATCAGAGTACCAAATACCGGTAAGTGCAATAAAAGGCCATCTCTTCGTGCTTGCAAGGAGCGGCTTGCACTGATTGCACGCGATATAAAAATCCAACTGCCTATCATGCTACCGAGAATAAGATACCAGTAGCTAACAAAAAACTCACTGATCGCAATAACAATCAGGGTGGGTCCCGGCAGCTCACTTCCAAACGATGAAAACACTTGTTTAAAAGCCGGAACCACAAATAGCATGATGACGCTAACCACAATGCCGGCCACCCCCATCACGGCAATCGGGTAGGTTAGGGCTGATTTGATTTTGGCTTTCACCGCTTCGGTCTTTTCCATGTAGACCGCCAGACGGTCAAGCAGGGTGTCCAAGATTCCAGCGCTCTCGCCTGCTTCCACAAGGTTGCAGTACAAGTCGTCGAAATGCTTTGGGTGCTTACGAAAAGCTGCATTCAAGGAGGTCCCGGTTTCGACATCGCTGCGGATCGCTTGGATCATGCGTCCAAGCGAAGGGTTAGCGCTGCCTTGGCCGACAATTTCAAAAGACTGCAGCAATGGAATGCCCGACTTCATCATGGTGGACAGCTGCCGCGTAAACAAAGCGATTTCTTTGGGCTTTATCGATTGACCCACAGTAAACGATTGCTGACTGACAGCAGTGGGCCTTATTCCCTGTTTGCGCAATGCTTCGCGCGCCCCAATCGCGGAGGCCGCGCGTAATTGACCTTGCATGGCTTGCCCTTTACGGTCCACGCCTTTCCAGTTAAAAACCCCATCGTTCGCATTATTTTTGCGACTTGGCTGCATTATTTGCGTTGCCATATTTATACCTCCCTAGTTACTCGTTCGTGACAGCCAGAACTTCCTCCAAAGAGGTTAAACCCAACTTCACTTTATTCAAACCCGAACCGCGTAAGGACCGCACACCCTCGCGCTCTGACTGTGCAGCAATATCCATCGCCGAACCATCACGCAATATGATGCTTTGGATTTCATCGGATATGGGCATAACCTGGTAAATCCCGACCCGGCCCTTGTATCCATTGTTGCAAGCAGCACAACCCACAGGACGGTAAGGTTTCCAGCTGCCATCTAAATCTTCTTCTTTGAAGCCTGCTTCTTTCAAAGTTTGTTCGGGCAGCTCGGTCGGAACTTTGCATTTAACGCATAGCCTGCGCGCTAATCGCTGAGCAGTAATCAGGATAACGCTAGCCGCAATATTAAAGGGCTGTACTCCCATATTACGCAAACGCGTCAACGTAGTGGGTGCGTCATTGGTATGAAGAGTTGAAAGAACCAAATGTCCGGTTTGGGCTGCCTTCATGGCGATATCAGCGGTGTCCAGATCGCGAATTTCGCCCACCATGATGATGTCCGGGTCCTGCCGCAAAAATGATTTAAGGGCTGCTGAAAAAGTTAAGCCCGCCTTGTCATTCACGTTCACCTGGTTAACGCCAGGCATATTTATCTCGCAGGGATCTTCAGCAGTGGCAATGTTGACGCCGGGTTGGTTCAACAAGTTCAAGCAGGTATAAAGAGATACGGTTTTTCCTGATCCCGTAGGGCCGGTTACCAAAATCATCCCGTAGGGGCGTGCAATAGCGCGCATCAGGCGCTGTTTTTCAGCCTCTTCGTAACCCAACGCATCGATACCAAGTTTGGCGCTGCTCGGATCAAGAATACGAATAACTATTTTCTCGCCAAATAATGTAGGCAGTGTGCTGACACGGAAATCAATAGTTTTTTCCGGTGATATTTTGAGTTTCATCCGCCCATCCTGAGGCACACGCTTCTCAGAAATGTCCATTCGCGAAATCACTTTGATCCGCGAAGCTAGTTTGTCCTTGATGGCTGGCGGCGGGCTAGCGATTTCTCGCAACTCGCCGTCAATGCGGTAGCGAACTCTATAGGTCGTTTCGTAAGGTTCAAAATGCAAATCCGATGCTCCCATAAGAACCGCATCATTCAACATTTTTTGTAAAAACCGCACTATGGGTGAGTCGTCAACTTCACTTTCCAGCTCTGTTGCAACTTGCGGAAGTTCAACTAACTCCCCGTCCTGAAAATCATCTTCTATGAATCCACTGTCTATCGTCTCGGCCGTGGGTACACCTTTGGCCTTCAAGACCTGAAGGAGCTTGTCATATTCGACAACCACCCATTCCACGCTGCGTTGGGTGATAAATTTAATTTTCTCTTCGGCCTCTTGATTGGAGGGGTCGGCAGTTGCAATGACCAGCGCATGATTGCGTTTACCTAGGCATAACAAAAGATACTCTTGGCAAATTTTCTCGTCAATCAATTTATCCGGCAGGGAGGCGATGTTGACTGCATCGAGATCAAGCAAAGGAGTAGAAAAAGCGGCGCAGACTGTTTGTGCCAGTGTCAGGGCGCTCATGGTCCCGGACTCCACCAACTCGGAAACCAAGCTTTTACGATTCTTAATCGCCCGCTGGTAGGCTTTCTGGGCAGTCAACAAATCAATCTGGCCCGAGGTGACCAAGGCGCGGCCTACCCCAGGTAGCACGCCGGATGACGCAGCGCCAGTTACAGGAACTGTGCTCTCGTTCATAGCATTTGAAACGCCAAGCCCAAGGCATCTTTCGATGAAACTTTGGGTGCTTCATTGCCAAGCGGCCAATGAATGCCCACAGTCGGATCATTCCAAGCGAGGCATCGCTCGGATGCCGGGTCGTAATAGTCGGTGGTTTTATATAAAAAATCTGCGCTTTCCGATAGCACGAGAAATCCATGAGCAAGCCCGGGAGGAACCCATAATTGCTTCTGGTTTTCAGCCGAGAGTACTTCTCCCACCCATTTTCCGTAGGTAGGAGATGCGGGACGAATGTCTACTGCTACATCGAAAACCTCGCCGGAAACCACTCGAACCAGTTTGCCTTGCGGTTTATTGACTTGGAAATGCATGCCGCGCAAAACATTGCGCTGTGAGCGTGAGTGGTTGTCTTGAACAAAATGAACGTTCAAGCCAGTGGCTTGCGCAAACGCCTTTTCGTTATAGCTTTCCAAGAAGAACCCACGGGCATCGCCAAATACCTGCGGCTCGAGGAGTAGCACTCCGTTAATGGCCGTCTGGGTAGCCCGCATCAGTAAACCTTGTCCTTTAGCAAACGGACTAGATAATTTCCATAATCCGATTTACCCAGTCCCTGCGCCAATTTTTCCAGTTGTTCAGAATCGATCCATCCACTACGCCAACTGATTTCTTCAGGAGCAGCGACTTTAAGCCCTTGGCGCTTTTCCACCGTGTAAATGAATTGACCCGCCTCCAACATTGATTCATGGGTCCCGGTGTCAAGCCAGGCGTAGCCACGACCCATGGTTTGCACGTTCAGCTGTCCCGCATTTAAATAGAGCCGGTTGAGATCCGTAATTTCAAGCTCGCCGCGCGCAGAGGGCTTTATTTGCTTAGCTAAATCAACCACTTGCTGGTCGTAAAAATAGAGACCGGTAACCGCATAGCGAGATTTGGGATTCTCCGGCTTCTCTTCCAGACTCACAGCGCGCCCTGCCTCGTCAAACTCAACCACGCCGTATCGCTGCGGGTCTTGAACCGCATAGGCAAATACCGTAGCCCCTATTTGGTTTGTGCTGGCACCCGATAGAAGGTTGGCAAAATCATGACCATAAAAAATATTATCACCCAAGACCAGGGCACTCGGGCCGCCTGCGAGAAATTCTTCGGCAATCAAAAAAGCCTGCGCTAATCCGTCAGGGCTGGCTTGCACGGCGTATTGCAAATTTAAACCCCATTGGCTGCCATCCCCCAGCAGTTGGTTAAATCGAGGCGTATCTTGAGGCGTTGAAATGACAAGAATGTCGCGGATACCCGCCAGCATCAAAGTGCTGAGCGGGTAGTAAATCATGGGTTTATCGTAAATGGGTAGTAATTGTTTGCTGACCACTTGACTGGCCGGAAAAAGGCGCGTGCCGGCACCACCGGCCAGGATGATGCCTTTTCGTTTCATATTATTAGTATTTGTCATGACTGGTGGTTTTCTGCGATTTCCTGCAATATACGCCGCACGCCAATTTGCCAAAATGGTAAGTGTATCGAAAATTTAAGTGAAAATCTGCCGCAATCTAAACGAGAATTCAATGGTCGAGGTGCGGCGACTGCATATTCGGTACTTTTAATCGGGAAAATGGCGTCCAACGGCACTTTGACCGGTAAGCCCAGAGCGGCGGCTTCTTCCAGTACCAGGCGGGCGTAGCCGTACCAACTAGTCTGGCCGGCGGCGGTACAGTGGTAAAGGCCTGCGAGTCCTGGGTCGCGCAGCAGCTGCGCTACGGCATGCGCGGAGGCGTCGGCCAGCCATGGTGCGCCGGTTGGTGCTCCGACCTGGTCGTCGATGATCCTTAAAGTTTCGCGCTCGGCACCCAGCCGTAATATGGTTTTTGCGAAATTGGCACCGCGCGCCGCATATACCCAGCTGGTTCGCAAAATCAAATGCTTGGGATTGCGCGCTACCGCTATTTCGCCCTCCCGCTTGCTGCTGCCATATACGTTAAGTGGCGCGCAGGTGTCCTCCTCGCGCCACGGGGTGTCGCCACTGCCGTTAAAGACGTAATCCGTTGAATAATGGACTAGCCAGGCGCCTAGGCGCTGGGATTCCTCTGCAAGCAAAGCCGGGGCTGCTGCATTGATGGCAAAAGCCCGACTCACATCATTTTGTGCTTGATCGACGGCGGTGTAAGCGGCGGCGTTGACGATTAGCGCTGGGGCGACCTCACGTACCGTGGCGCGCAAACCGTCAAGGTCTAAAAAGTCACCGCATAGATTGCCAGGGTTAGCCGTGGATTGACTGTCCAGCGCGATCACCTCACCCAGCGTCTGCAAGCTGCGTTGCAATTCCCAGCCGAGTTGGCCATGGCGTCCGAATAAGAGTATTTTCATGGCGCCGCTTCTCGGTTCTCGTATTGGTGGGATATCCACTCGCGGTAGGTGCCCGATTGCACTTCCTGGACCCAGTCCGGATGATCCAGGTACCAGCGCACGGTCTTGCGCAAACCGGTTTCGAACGTTTCAGCAGGCTTCCAGCCCAATTCTTCGCTGATTTTGCGCGCATCTATGGCGTAGCGGCGGTCGTGGCCGGGCCGGTCGGCAACGAAGTTTATTTGTGCCGCATAGGGCTTTCCGTCAGCGCGGGCTTGCATCTCGTCGAGCAAAGCGCAGACCGCATGAACGATTTGAAGATTGGTCTTTTCGTTCCAGCCCCCGACGTTATAGGTTTCCCCTAGGCGGCCATTGGCCAAGACGACTCGGATGGCCGCGCAGTGATCCGTGACATAGAGCCAGTCGCGGACCTGTTGGCCGTCGCCGTACACCGGTAGAGATTTACCGGCCAGTGCGTTGACGATCATCAGCGGGATGAGCTTTTCCGGGAAGTGCAAAGGGCCGTAGTTATTGCTGCAGTTGGTGGTGAGCACCGGCAGGCCGTAGGTATGGTGGTAGGCACGGACCAAATGGTCACTTGCCGCTTTTGACGCGGAGTAGGGACTGTTGGGTTCATAGCGCCGGGCTTCGGTAAAAGCGGCCTCGTCCGGGGACAGTGAGCCATAGACCTCATCGGTCGAGACATGTAGGAAGCGAAAGGCTCCTTGCTCCGATTCGGATAGGCTCTTCCAATAAACGCGTACTGCTTCAAGTAAGTGAAAGCTACCGACCACATTGGTTTCAATAAACGCCGCTGGACCGCTTATCGACCGGTCCACATGGCTTTCGGCCGCAAAATTTAGAACCGCCCGCGGGCGGTGGCGCTCCAGCAGGGTCGCGAGCAGGCCTGCATCGCCGATGTCGCCGTGCACAAATAGGTGCTTCGGATTCCCGTCTAGGGCCGTTAGGTTACGCAAATTACCGGCGTAGGTCAGTTTGTCCAGGTTGACGACCGCCTCATCGCAGCCGGCCAGCCAATCTAATACAAAATTACTGCCGATAAAGCCGGCGCCGCCGGTGACCAGAATTGTCATATGAGGATATTTCCGCTTGAAGCTGTGGGACAGATTGCAGTTTAAATGCCTTTATTCTGGAGCAGCACACGCCCAAATCTAGCCTTTCAGGCCTGACAACCGGTGATATGCCGGCTGTACCAATCGATAGAATCCGGCCATGACCGACAAGCCGCGTGCCAGCCGGACCAATAATGCGATGGTGCTGCCCGACAGCCCCCAAAACGGCGCGAAAGACGCCTCCATCTTGTTTCATGAGGGCTTGGCTCTGCAGCAGCAAGGGCACCTGCTGCAGGCGGCAGCCCACTATGCAGCGATTTTGCAGATGCAACCCGATCAGGCCGACGCATTGCATATGCTGGGGGTTATTGCAATCCAAGAGGCCCGCCCTGACCAGGCCGCAGACCTGATTCGCAAGTCATTGCTTGCAAACTCTGGCAATGCGTCAGCACACATGAATTTGGGCCTGGCACTCAAGGCTTTGGGGCAAGTTGACGGGGCCTTAGCCGCCTACGCGCGGGCTATTGCGCTCCGACCTGACTACGCCCAAGCTCATAACAACGCCGCGGTCGCCCTGCAGGAAAGCGGTCGCTGGGAAGACGCTCTCGCGAGTTTCGACAAGGCCATCGAATGCCAGCCGGAGTATGCGCAAGCGTATTACAACCGAGGCGTGCTGTTGCAGGAGCAAGGGCGCAGCAATGATGCACTGGCCAGTTACCAAATGGCCATCGAGATACAACCAGCCTTCCCAGATGCCTTCAATAACCGTGGCGTAGTATTCCAAGAAATGCGGTATTTTGGTGCCGCGCTTGCCGACTTTGCCCAGGCTTTGGCTTTAGCGCCTAGTTATGCACAAGCCTGGTACAACCTGGCACATACCCTGGTGCAGTTGGACCGATTCGAAGAGTCACTTGCAAGCTACGACAAGGCGATAGCCTGTGAGCCGCTTCATGCGCAGGCATTCAATAATCGCGGCCTGGTATTGCAAGCTTTGGGGCAAACCGAGCTGGCTATTGCCAGTTATGAGCGTGCTATCCAGATTGCGCCAGATTACGCAGACGCCTACTGGAACAAGTCTCTCGACTTGCTACTTGCAGGTAATTTTGAGCACGGCTGGCCCTTGTACGAGTGGCGTTGGAAGCGCGATACTTTTACCTCTCTCAAGCGCCACTTCGTGCAGCCGTTATGGCTTGGAGAAGTGCCATTGCAGGGTAAAACCATACTGTTGCATGCGGAGCAAGGGCTAGGCGACAGCATCCAGTTTTGCAGGTATGCGCAGCTCGTAAAGAGTGAGGGCGCCCGTGTGTTACTGGAAGTGCCCAGCGTGCTACTGAGCTTGCTCGCCAGCCTGGAAGGCGTCGATTTGCTGATACCAAAAGGCGCCACCCTCCCTGACTTTGACTACCACTGCCCTTTGCTGAGCCTTCCCCTGGCGCTAAAGACGCGAGTCGATTCCATACCCAGTCACAGCGCATACTTGCAAAGTAATGGATCCAAGCGGGAAAGTTGGATTTACCGCTTGGGCGCGGAGACGCAGGGCCGGGTTGGCCTCGTGTGGAGCGGTAACTCTTTGGATAAAGAAGACCGCCACAGGAGCATTCCTTTGGCAGAGCTGCTGGCCTACCTGCCAAAGGGCCCTACCTACGTATGTCTTCAGAAAGAGCTTCGTACGGGCGATCGCGAGGCGCTGGAAAATAGCGACATCCTTTTCTTTGGCGATGCGCTGGATGATTTCTCCGATACGGCCGCCCTATGTGACTGCATGGATTTGGTGATTTCGGTGGATACCAGTGTTGCCCATTTGGCGGGCGCTTTAGGCAAGCCAACTTGGATTGCCCTGCCTTTCGCCCCGGATTGGCGCTGGATGCTGCATCGTCAAGATAGCCCTTGGTATCCGTCGGCTGCGCTCTATCGGCAGGAGCGCGACAGGCGATGGAGCCCTGTGTTAGAGCGATTACGCGAAGATCTGGCGGAAGTTTTTAACCTAGCTTCCACACGCGGCGGCTTGTAGCGCGATGGCGTACTATGGGTGCTCGAACCCCGGCGCAAAAGCATTTATCGTGAGCAATTGGAGCTCTGATGCTTGGGTTGAACCCATAGGCTTGGAGTTACCAAATGGCAGATGATCTCGTACCGGATTATTCCAAAGGATGTGCCTTTGTGCGGGGCCAGTATGTGCCTATTGCTGATGCCAGCATACCGATCACAGACCTTGGATTCCTCCATTCCGATGCAACCTATGACGTTGTTTCGGTATGGGATGGGGCCTTCTTTCGATTGGACGCACACCTGGAGCGCTTTAAGCGTAGCTGCCAGAGTTGGCGTCTTGATCCGGGAGTAACGGACGAACAGATCACCGCGATTTTGAGCCAATGTGTGCGTCTTAGTGGTCTGCGCGCGTCCTATGTGGAAATGTTGTGCACACGGGGTCAAACGCCCTGGGGATCGCGCGATCCGCGTCAGGCGGTGAACCAGTTTTATGCGTTTGCAGTTCCCTACGTGTGGATTGCTAACGAGCAGCAGCGTTTGCATGGATTGCATTTGCGCATCAGTAAGGTGCAGCGTATTCCAGCTGCCTCTGTCGATCCGACAACCAAAAATTACCATTGGAATGATCTGACCATGGGCCTCCTGGAGGCCTTGGACGGGGGCGCAGACAGCGTGGTGTTGGTCGATGCCCACGGGCATGTAGTGGAGGGTCCTGGTTTTAACGTGTTTTGCGTGCGTGATGGCAGACTCATAACGCCTGACCAAGGCATGCTCGAAGGCGTTACGCGCAGGACCGTGATCGAGATGGCCCACTCCTTGGGCGTGGAGTTGGAGATCCGCCCTGTGCAGGCGGAGGAATTACGCTCAGCGGATGAGGCATTTATTTCAAGTTCAGGTGGTGGCGTACTTGCGGTAACCCGGGTAGACGGCGAGCAAATTGCCGATGGCGCCATAGGCCCAGTGACGCGCAAACTGACCCAGACCTACTGGGATTTGCACAAAGATCCGACGATGGCGCTGCCTATCGCGTATTGATGCTGGGAAGCAGCGGGCGCAGATTGCAAAATTAAGCGCCGGCATCGCAAAGCCGGCTACCTAATATTCAAATTAAAAGCCTCTGAAAAGAGGCTTTTAATGAGGGCTAATAAATCCCTTTAAGCAAATGTCTCAACGGTTCCGTCAAGAGCCATCAATCCCAATTGAGTGCCTAAGGCAGGGAATTTTTCTTGCAATTGACGCTTAAATTCAAGCAACGCCTCCTTGTGGGTTTCTCTTTCAATGGCAGGTGTCGCCACTTTCGCTTCGCCATAAGCAATTTTTGCAGCGCCGCAATCACGGTGGTTGACGACTATGACTTTCTTAATATTGTGCAGTTGTATAGAGGCACCTAAGTTCTCCCAGAACGTTTTGCTCCAGTCCTTAAATGCCGGGGCAACTACCCCAATCGACGCGCCCGCGATAGTAAAAGCGCTGTACTTGCCGCTGAGGCCATCGCTAGTTTGTTTTTTATTTACAAGGTCCTGAAACCTCGGGTCGATGCAAGACAAAACCATTGCTTCATAATTGCCTGAGGCTGCTTGAACGGCAGTCGCCATTAAACCAATAGAACTGAACAAAACTGCTCCACCGGCCATGCGCATAAATTCGCGCCGCGAATTGGTGTTACGGATCATATCGCCACAGCATAGAGGCTTATATACGGAAGAATTATTTTTCGATTTCATCATCGGCTCCAACGAGTTTGTAAGAAAGTTTGCAAATAAAAAACCGGTTGCATACTAAACATAAATTTTTCTAGTGCCAAGATATGTAGAAAATTTCCTGGCAAAGAGTAGGGTTTAATTTCAATATGTTAAGTCGCGAAGGCTTTGCAATTCAACCCCATGCTTGTGAGCGGAGTTTGGGGTGGCTTGTGCGAGACGTCTTCCTATACGCTCCGTAAACATGCACTTTGATCTTCCTGCACCGCATGCGGTATCGCGCTTGCGCGCCGAGCGACTAGCCCGTGCTTCCAAGCCCTTTCTCGCGCGCGGCGGTATCAAGGGTCAGCGCTGCGCTGGGTGCCGCCTTGTGCCCAGCCACTGCATGTGTGATGTGCGCCCGCGCTCGTTTTCACGCGCTGGCATGTGTTTACTGATGGCTGATATCGAGCCGCTCAAACCCAGCAATACTGGCTGGTTGGTAGCCGACGTGGTCACTGACACCTTTGCCTTTGGCTGGGCGCGCACGCAAACTGACCCTGCGCTCATTGCGCTGCTTGCTGACCCGCAATGGCAACCCTATGTGGTGTTTCCGGGGGAGTATGTCGCGCCTGAGCGCGTAGTGCACGCGGTGCAAGTGGCGTCTGCGGCAAACGCTAAACGGCCCTTGTTTATTTTGTTAGATGCCACTTGGGCCGATGCGCGAAAAATGTTTCGTAAAAGCCCTTACCTGGAGCGTTTTCCCGTCCTGAGCTTGACGCCTTCGCAGCTCTCGCGATACCAACTGCGCCGATCACGTCGCGACGACCATTTTTGTACCAGTGAAGTGGCCGCGCTTTGTCTGGAACTGGCTGGCGAGGCCCGCGCTGCAGAAACATTAGACGCCTATTTGGACGTTTACACCCACCACTATTTGCAGGCCAAGCAACAGTTGCCAGTAGAACGCGAAGGCCTCGCGCACAAGCGCTTGCGCGGCCTAGGCTTTGCTGCCTAGTGCATATCGGCTCTACCGTAATGCTAGGGTGATGCTTGGTTCAAAACCATATCGGCAAATTTCTCCCCCACCGTTTGCAGGTACTTTGCACGCTCCCGGTCTGATTCAAATTGCCCAGCTAATGGGCCGTCTAGTAACAGGAATGCCAGACCATGCACATGCGCCCACAAGACGGTGGCCATGGTGGCTTGCGCCTTTTTGCCGTGCAAGATGCTGTTGAGCCTATCCAACTCATCCCTCGCGCGGGCGCCTGACGCTTGCACTGCGGGAAAGCGCGCAGGTTCGCACACTTCGGGTCGGAACATGATGCGAAATACACCGGGTTGGTCCAAGGCGAAGTTCACATAGGCGGCGCTGGATGCCACCAAGACTGCACGTAAACCTTGAGTGGCGCCTAAATCATTCGCCTCTTTTAAGCATGCAGCCAGCGCGTCATAGCCATCTGTAACCAGTGACGCAAGGATGGCCTCGCGATTCTCAAAATAGTGATATGGCGCCTGGTGTGTGCAAGCAGCCCGCCTAGCCACCTCTCGCATGCTCAGCGCGGCGATGCCGCCTTCGTCCAATAACTTACGGCTGGTCAGGAGTAGTTCGCGCCGCAGGTCCCTAGAGGGATTCGCCTTGGGTCTTCCTAGGATTTTGGTACTCATTGCGCACATTCTAGTTACCGAGCTTGACAGCGTCTAAATATTAATTAGAATAAATAGACGGTGTCAAGCAATTTACGTTTTTTGCCTAAAGCGGATGCGTTTTCACATTAAATCGGAATGTCTATGATTTACAAAGATCGAATGACCGCAAAGATGCAGGGTGACTTTGTGGTTTTTCTCATCGGCATGCGCATCAATAAACCTTGGCTGCTGCATAAGTTTTTACCCGTCTTTGGCGCGATGCCAAAAATGCTTAATGAGTTGTATCGCCAGCCCGAGTTGGGGCTTATTCACCATGAAATGTGGTTTTCCCGCACCATCATCTTGGTCCAATACTGGCGCTCCATGGACCAATTAATGGACTATGCAAAAAACAAAGACTCGGCCCATCTGCCGGCTTGGCAGGCGTTTAACAAAGCGATTGGCACCGACGGCACCGTTGGGATTTGGCACGAAACCTACCAGGCTGGGCCGGGCACTTACGAGAATGTGTACGCAAATATGCCAGCTTTTGGACTAGGCAAGGCGGGGACCTTGGTGCAGGCCAAAGGCCACCTTAAATCAGCAGCGGATAGGCTAAATAGTTGATTCTTCTGCCGGACGGCAGCTTTACAACTGCGGATTTTTAAGTGCTGCCCTGGTAGATCGACGCCGCGCTGGAGGCAAAACCTCGTTCGACCAGGGCGTGAATTTGATTCCAAAGTGACAGGTTCGGCAGGCATATTTTTTGCATCTGTCTGGCAACTTATAGGGTTTGCCGACATGTCAGTTACTAGTGTTATTGGTCAGAGACAGCCTGCCTATGCGCCTGAATCGCCGAGCGCGATGGCCCTTGGTGGCGCCAGTGCCAATAAAGTTAGGCCAACGCCAGCCGACAAAGCGGTCGATTCCGTGGTGACCATATCCTCCGAGGCGCGTCGACTTTATGCCCAGTCCCAAATTGCAGCGGCGCAGCAGGCTCAGCTTGCTGTGACTGGTGGGACCGAGTCTGCGCCGTTTCAACCCCAGGGCCCGGGTGAATCACCAGCGGAGCAATTTGTGCCGCGGACAGAGCAGCAAATGCGCGACAAATACGGCATCGAAAAAAATGAGCCGACGACTGTAGAGAATTATGTAGAAAATGCAGATCGGGCCGTTGAAGCAGCGTTTGCGCGTGTTAGGGCGAAATTAGCCAATGCCGGGATAAGCTTCAATACCCCGGCGGCGTTCTCGGCCACAGGTGGCGCATTGCGGGTCGCCGGACATTCGAAAGCTGATGAAATTGAAGCGGTGATCAATTCAGATCCGAGCCTGAGCAGGGACTTAAGCGCTGCGCTCAGCATGAAAGCGCGTGTAAGTGAATTACAAAAGGCCGCAAAATTCACCGAGGGTAATCAAGGCAGCTAGAGGCCCGCAGGGTAGATGCAGCCCAAATTATTAGCCGCTGCGCCATCTGTTCAAATAATCCAACCAATTTACCTTAGCGCGGTCGATTGCAGAGTCCGAAAAATCAATACCTATATTGGCCGGACTTATTCTTGCCTTGATTTATCATGCAAAAGAGCAGTGGCTGCCCGTGATACTGAATGAATACTTCACGGATTTGCCGAATGTAGTTTTCGGTTAATTCTTCTCTGCCGCTAAATTGACAAAAATCCTATGCGCATACCCGACTGGACACCCGAACAAAAGCCCCAACCGTCCGATTTGGTAGACGCGATTCTTGCGCGTCGTGGCGGTGCGCTCATCAATCTGGACAAAGCATTACTTTGGAGCGAACCTATCGCCCGGGGCTGGAACGTTTATCTCAAGGAGGTGCGTACCGGCTTGCCTACCAGCCGCAAGCTGCGTGAGCTTGGCATTTGCACGGTCGCGCTGCTGACGGGCGCCGACTATGAGTACCACCACCACGCACCGGACTTTCTGGCAGCCGGCGGAAGCCAGGCTGAACTAGACGCCTTGCGGGCGTTTGTTGATGCCAACCCACGCGCTGTCCCGAACAGCGCTGCCTTTGGTGAAGTCGAAAAAATCATCGTCCAGTATGCGGCCCAGATGACGCTGGATGTCAAAGTCAGCGACGCGCTGTTCGCAGAGATTCGCAAGCATTTCGATCCGACGCAGATCGTGGAGATCACCAGTGCAATTGCCACCTACAACATGGTGGCGCGTATCCTGGTCGCACTTCAAATCAGCCCCGAAACTTAGGCTGGCTGCTGCCAGTACGAAGGGCCGACGCTCTCAATCGGCCTGGATATTGTTGTCCTTCACGACCTTGGCCCAAACGTCCATTTGGCGCTCGATGAATACGCGCGCCGCTTCCGGCGTTCCACCGACGACGTCAATTCCCTGAACGTCCAGCCGCTTGGCGGTATCAGGTGACCGCATGACTTTGTTAATTTCCTCGTTCATGCGCTTGATGATCTCAGGCGGGGTCTTGGCGGGCGCCAGCACGGCCCACCATGCGGGCGCATCAAATCCAGCAAAACCGCTTTCGGAAAGCGTTGGCACGTCAGGTAAATCGGGGGAACGCTTGGAGGTTGTCACCACTAGCGGGCGCATGCGTTTGCTGTCCACGTGCGGCTTGAGCAGAAAGACCGATCCGATTGCTAGCGGCACATGGCCCGCGACGGCATCGTTCATCAAGGGACCGCCCCCCTTGTATGGGATGTGTTGGAAATCCAGGCCAGCATTCTTGCCCAGCAGTTCCATCGCTAGATGGCCCAGGCTGCCAGAACCAATCGTGCCGTAACTAGCGCCTTTTTTGGTCTTTGCTGCGGCGACCACATCGGCGAAGGTCTTGAATTCTGATCCAGCGTGCGTGGCCAGCACCATCGGCGCGGTGCCTACGAGGATCACCGGCGCCAAGTCCTTGCGCGAATCAAAGGGCATATTGGGTATCAGACTGGGGTTGACGCCGTGCGTGTCAAAAACTACCGCAAAGGTATAGCCGTCTGGCGCAGCCGCGGCGACCGCAGCGGTTCCAATAGAGCCAGAGGCGCCGCCCTTGTTTTCGACGACGATACTTTGACCAATCTGCTGCGACAGCGGCTGTGCCAGCAGGCGTGCCACCTGGTCGACCGATCCACCCGCCGGGAAGACCGCGACCAGCTTGATCGGCTGCTTGGTCGGCCAGGCTTGCGCTATCGCCGACTGGGGCGCCGCGAGCATAAGCGTCGTGGGGATGGCAAGCAGCGCTGCGAGAGTACGGATATTTAATTTCATAGTATTTTCCTGATAATCCAACGATGGTAACCGGAGCATAAGGCCCAGTTAGGACCTTTTACCTCGGGGTTTACGCCAAGCGACCGACTCGCCATTGGGGGATTACCAGATAAGCGCACCCGATTGCATTTTGAATTGGCGAAGCTTCCAAGTTGAGCGTCAAAATAAATGATGCTTCAATCCATCAAAGGTCTAGGTCAATGGCCAAGAAAGAATGTATCAATGGCTTTATAGGCTTCATCGCCCGCACCATAGAACATATGAAAACCAGAGGTGCAAGGGTTTTGGGCTTGTGCCTCACCGCCACGAATCACCACGTACTCTAGCCTTTCTGAATTGGTTTTTCTCTGCGCCTCATAGACTGACTTTGATTCGTAGGGTGTGCTCTTAGCGCACCCATCCCGCTCGTGCGCCAGGAAAAGGATGGGTAAATTGGTTTTATCGCTGAAGGTAGAGCCATTTCTTGCCGAACTGAACACGGCGCCAGATACTAAATCAGACTTACTGTCTCTCTGTAGCATCTTGTAGAACTCGGTGATACTGGCAGCCCCATTGCTATGCCCCATGATCACGATGGGTAAGCCATAGCGCTCCTTGTAAAAGCGTACGACAGATTCGATCCTTCGCAAATGGTCGGAGCTTTGTCTAGATATTGGATAGTTTGACCCTACCGGCAGCGGAGCTGGCGAATCAAATACCACTACATGCATAGATCCACTCGTGAGACTGCTGTCGCTCAGCGGCTTGAGGGTTGCTGCATAAAAGCCACCAAGCGATTTCTTTTCCGGGGTGAAACCCAGATGGCCTTCGCCACCGGGGATGAATACAAGCGTGACCGTGGCGCTTTTCGCCGTCCACAAAAAAGTCATGGTCGGTGCCGCACCGGATTGTTCCTCAGTACCGCCAAGGGGGACAGGAACAACTTGCGCATATGTACCTTTGACCAGTATCAGCAGTAATAAACAAATTGTCCAAAGCGTTCGCATAGTGAGCTTTCGAGAAGCGTGTGTGTTTTGATGCCGATTATCAGATTTCGAAGTCAGCGCTTACCGAGATGCGCCGAACGTGGTGTCGTGGCGGATGACGACCGGTGCTAATGGACGTCTCCAGTGGTGAAAAAAATGCCAATATTTACATTGGGTACTTGTAAAAGACCCCCCGCGCAGCATGATAGATTGATCTGCATCAAGTCGCCAACTGCCCTTTGCATTACTGTTTGGCCCCAGCGCGCTGCCCCTAAGAACGCTGCTTTGGTTGCCGGTAGAAGCTCAAGGCTCGCCACGTACCAATTCCAGCCGCACGGGATATGCGAATGATTTTCTATAGACAAGGCGCTAGCTAGTACAGATATAGACTCTTGAACAGAAGGTTTAAATTTAAGGATGATTAAAAACCTCATTATTCTCAGCACTGATCAATGGGTGCCTGATTTAAAGAGTTTGTACAGAGGCTTAAACCCGGGCTTGTGCACGATTACTGTTTCCAATATCAAAGAGCTTTATGCTATTCCTCGCACCGTTCTCAACAAATCCCGACTAATATCTTTCTTAAGCTCGGTGATTGTTCCATCTGCAACCTTAAGTCATTTGAAGTACGGGGCCTACAACTTTCATCCGGCACCGCCAGCACGGCCCGGCTGGGGCGCGTCGAGCTTTGCGTTATTTCAAAAAGACGACTATTTCGGCACGACGCTGCATCGGATGATTGAATACGTCGACGCGGGCCCGATCGTCGGGGTTGATACCTTTTTGATTCCTAAAGGTATACATATTTATCAGCTACGAGAGTTGGTGGGCCAGAGCTTGGGCCGGTTGGTTGGAAATACGGCGCAAGACATCATGAACAATGAAAGAGACCTGCCCATTCTTCCGTTTGCCTGGGGATCTATGCGTTATAGCAAACAAGATTACGTCGATATCACACTAATAAAACCAGACATTGAGAAGCTGACGCTCGAGGCAATGATCCAGGCCTTTGGTGAAGCAGATAATGTGGCCCAATTACGATTTGTGAAGGATGGGGAAATCTACTTCTATGCGCCAGAGAAAGATTTAAAAAAAGACAACGGTATCATTGAATGTTTTATTCATGACCATCGCTTCGTCGACAGGTTCCCCTGAGGCCGCTTAAAAGGCTATGCAGCCTTTTGCTTGAAAGACATCGCTAGCATAGCCTGCATCTCTGTATCCAGACATCTTCGACTCGACTTAAGCGTGGCTGCGCTAGCGCTTCAACTGTGGATGCTACTCAAACTCAGGGGAAAGTCGCACCCAATGGCGGTCAACTTTCTTCTCATACGCAACAAAAAAACCGTATTTAAATCAAAGAGGCAGGTTTAAGCATTGGAATTCTGGTCGGACTGCGAGGGCTCGAATCTCCGGTCGTTAAGTACTGAAACCAGTAGATTTCAACGATAAACAAATTATTTAAAAATTTTATAAAAAAATAAATATTAAAAAATGGGTCTGGACTGACTGCCGCCATGGTCCGCGCAGGAAGATTTTTTAAAAATGCTTCTGTTCAAGTATCATCCCAACGGTCACTTTCACATATCCTATTCAAAATAAGTAGTTCGTTGGAATATATCAATGAGTAATATCATCATTCTCGGTGCAGGACAGGTTGGAACCTCGGTTGCAAAAAGTCTGTCCACGGAGCAGCACAATATCACTGTTATAGACCGTGATGCCGCCAAGCTAAAAGAACTAGCTGCCAAATATGACTTGCGGACCGTCGCAGGTAATGCCGGACATCCCTCCATTTTGAAAGAGGCAGGTATATCGGACTGCGATTTGCTCATCGCCGTGACTGAGGTGGATGAGATTAACATGATGGCGTGCAAAATTGCATCCAGCATATTTGATGTGCCCAAACGCATTGCTCGAGTCCGTTCTTCCGAATACTTAGATGATCCGCGCTTATCCGGGGAGGATGTTTTCGGTATCAGTCACGTTATCTCGCCAGAATTATTGCTTGCCAGATATGTTGAAAATCTCGTGGTCTATCCGGAGGCGCTCCAGGTCTTAGAGTTCGCTGACCGCCAAGTCTGCTTAGTCGCCGTTCGCGCGAAAGCCGGCGGTCTATTGGTGGGGGATCGAATTGGCAATTTGCATACACACTTGAAGACGACGGATGCGCGAATCGTTGCAATATTCCGCAATCTGAGCGCAGTGCAGCCCCGCGCAGATACGGTTATCGAAGACGGCGACGAAGTATTCTTTCTTTCCCGCACAGCGGATATGCGACGCGTTATGGAAGAGTTGCGGAAGGCGGATCGCCCCGTCAGACGCATCATGATCGCTGGTGGATCAGAATTTAGTTACCGTTTGGCTAATGACTTGGAGGGCAGCCATTTGGTGAAGTTGATTGAGGCAAATGAAAAACGCGCTCATCAGTTAGTGGCGATGCTGGATAACACCGTGGTACTGCATGGCAACGAAAATGACAGTGAATTGTTAATTAACGAAGATATTGCGCATGTAGACCTTTTTGTGGCCGCTACAGGGGATGACGAGCGCAACATCATTGCATCGCTGTTAGCAAAAAAAATGGGAGCACACCGCGTCTTATCGTTGATCCATCAAAGCGTGTATGTCGGCGTCCTCGAGGACAGCAAAATCGACGTCGTTGTAGGGCTTGCGGATGTCACTATTGGCTCCATTCTTGCGCACATTCGACGTGCAGATGTAGCGCGTGTGCATAGCTTGCGTAGAGGTGCGGCGGAGGCACTAGAAATTGTGATTCATGGTGACAAATCCACCAGTCAGTGCGTGGGCCGGAGGGTGGATGCGATCGCATGGCCATCTGGCGCGTTATTGGGTGCCGTGGTACGTGGTCAAGATGTTTTTATGGCTCACCATGATTTGGTACTTGAAACGGAGGACCACTTAATCTTGTTCGTCACAGAAAAAAATACAGTGCGGAAGATTGAAAAACTCCTTCAGGTCAGCGCTAGCTTTTTCGGATAAAGGGGATCGCATGATGCAAAGGGTAGCTGGAGTTTTGAATATTCTTGGATTCATCATCCTGATATTTGCAAGCTTGATGTTGTTTCCAACAGCGATTTCATGGTACCTGGATGATCATGCGGTTTGGAACTTTGTAATCGGTATGATGTTTGCAGCCACTATTGGCTTACTAATGTGGGCTTTTACGCGAAAGGCTTCACGGGGCAAAGAGTTGCGCAATAGGGATGGTTTCTTACTGTCCGCATTGACTTGGATGGTGCTACCGGCAATCGCCACCATTCCATTGATGCTGAGTATTCCCGGCCTAAGCTTCACGGACGCTTATTTTGAAACCATGTCGGGCCTAACGACGACCGGTGCCACCACTATTTCGAATTTGGAACAGCTACCCGGGTCTATCAACGTTTGGCGTGCGTTTTTAGTATGGCTAGGTGGTATGGGAGTGGTGGTGCTAGCGGTCGCAGTTTTACCGATGCTGGGGGTCGGTGGTAGCCAAGCTTTTAAGGCGGAAACCCCCGGCCCGATGAAGGATGCCAAACTCACGCCCCGCATCGCCCAAACGGCCAAAGGTTTGTGGCTGGTTTATGTGCTGATCACCCGAGTT
>Ga0214919_10001747_pt1 | contig 35132 bp, 34 predicted proteins | sample LL1503_MetaG_FD_177994 | JGI IMG/M metagenome (GOLD analysis project Ga0214919, IMG submission 177994) | Freshwater microbial communities from Lake Lanier, Atlanta, Georgia, United States - LL-1503 | ecosystem: Environmental > Aquatic > Freshwater > Lake | place: USA: Georgia | collected...
CGATGACCGTCAGATCGGCTAGAACATAGTCATGGCTGACACCGCGTCATTGACGATCACCATTCAGGCTCCCCACGAAAGTTGTTGGGCGATTGCGACAGATTTTGAGCGTTACCCCGAGTGGGCCAAAGATGTGAAATCGGCAGTTGTGTTAACTCGTGATGACCAGGGACGTGCCACGCAAGTTGAGTTCCGTACGTCGGCACTTGGTCGAAGTACTCATTACACCTTGTCGTACGACTACAGCGCAGCTCCTGCTCGATTGTCGTGGCACATGGTGTCAGGTGACATTATGCGGGCGGTCGACGGCGCCTACATGTTCTCGCCAGATAATTCAGGTGGCGTTGTTCTCACATATAACTTGTCGATTGAGCTTGTTGTTCCACTTCCAGGTTTCGTGAAGCGTCGAGCTGAAGTTCGGATTCTCAACACTGTGAAAGAGTTGAAGGTTCAAGCAGAATCCAATCGGTGAAGGCAAATTTATGCCTATAGCGAACGGACGTCGCGCCGGAATTGATGTCGGTGGAACCAAGTGCCTTGGTGTTGTCTGGCAAAACGGAAAAGTTGTCCAAGAGGTACGCCGTGATACACCACAGGGTGCTGACGACATTATTGAAACCCTTGTTTCAATGGTTCGTGAATTGGGCGAGGTTGATTCTGTAGGAGTCGGAGTTCCTGGGCTCGTCACTCGACAAGGTGTATTGAGGGCGGCCCCCAATTTGGTTGACATTGCCGATTTTGCGGTCGGCCCAATTTTGCGGGACATATTGCACTGCGACATTGCAATTGAAAATGATGCGACATGTGCTGCAGTTGCCGAATGGTCTGCAGGAGCAGCTCAAGGAGTTGATGATGTTGTTGTCGTGACACTTGGTACGGGCATTGGTGGGGGACTCATATCTGGTGGACGCTTAGTGCGCGGCACTAATGGTTTTGCCGGCGAAATCGGACACATGATTGTTGATCCCTCAGGTCCCAAATGTGTGTGCGGACAACGGGGTTGTTGGGAACGGTACGCATCAGGAAATGGCTTGGCTTATCTCGGTACGTTGGCGGCCGAACGCGGACACGCCCAGATGGTTCAAACATTGGCAGGTGGAAGTACGAAAATTCGTGGTGAGCATATTCGCGAAGCCGCACTTCTTGGTGACGACGAAGCCTTGGCGATCGTTGATGAGTTCGCGCGGTGGGTGGCTCTCGGATTATCGAACCTGACCAATCTGCTTGATCCATCAATGCTCGTGATTGGCGGCGGGTTGGCGGGATCGGGAGATCTTTTTCTTCGACCGATTCAACGTTGGTTTGGTGAACTGCTGTATTCGCCAGCATTGCGACCCCACCCAAAACTCGTACTCGCGAAATTTGCGGAACAAGCTGGTGCAATCGGGGCGGCCCTGTTGCCCGAATACGCGCACATTTCAGACATCTAATGTTCACGGCGCAGAAGCGTCTGACTGGTTAGTGTCAAGGCGTGCAAACTTACGTCTTACGTCTGTGGCTTCCTGATATTCCAGGAACACTCGGTCGGGTGGCCGCCGCAATTGGGCAAGCCGATGGTGACGTGATCGGAATTGAAATTCTTGAACGTGGTGCTGGTATGGCCATTGACGAATTGATTGTGGCTTTACCAGTACAGGGTTCTACTCCATCTGAAGAAGTACGGCTTGAAGAACTGAGCCTCGAGAAATTGATTAGTTGCGTGAGTCAAGTTGAAGGTGTTGCTGTTGAAGATGTGCACCGTGTCGCTCAAGACCGGCCAGATCAGAGTGTTTTGGCGCTCGACACTGCAGCGCGCATCATGGAGACTCCTCGCGATGAGCGAACTGAGGCGACCTGCGAATTGGTTCGAGACATGCTTGAGGCAAATTGGTGCACTGTTGTGCCGAACGGAGCGCAATCTCCGCTTGCCGTTTCAGGAGATGTTCCTGACTTGCCATGGGTGATGGCTTTCTTAGGTGGCATTAGTCATCTTGCGAGTGATGCTCAACATGAACATACGCCCGCCGATGTAGCGTGGGCGCCGCTTGACCTGTTAGACGCTGCAATTGTTGTTGGCCGTCAACGCGGCGCATTTCGATTGCGTGAACGTCAACATCTCACGTTGATTGCTCGGATAGTGAGTTCCGCACTAGCGAGTAGTTAGTCGCCAGTTGTTAAAGGCGAATGTTCGGCCCAGTCACGTGATCGGGACACTGCGTTGAGCCAAGTTGAATGCAGTGCATCAGCGAAAATTCTTTCGATTGACTCTGGTTCATGCGGGGTAACAACGACGTCACACACCCAACGTTCGCTGAGCGCATCAAGTGACAGCCAGATATTCTCGGCGAGTCCCGCAAGAAATGCAGCTCCGAGAGCCGTCGTTTCTTGATCAGCTGGTCGACGAACTGTGATTCCTAGTTGATCAGCCTGTAACTCAAGTAGAAGATTCATGACCGAGGCTCCACCGTCAACGCGTAGTTCGGCAATGCGAGCACCGCTGGCCGACTGCATTGCCTCAACTGCGTCCCGTGTTTGTAGAGCCATGGCTTCAACGACGGCCCGGGCAATATGGGCACGATTCGTTCCACGAGTAATGCCAATGAGAGTCCCACGGGCATACGGATCCCACCATGGGCTTCCTAGACCGGTGAATGCCGGGACTAAGTAAACACCGCCGTTATCGCTCACTGATTCGGCGAGCGGTCCGATTTCAGACGAGGACGAAATGATCCCGAGACCATCTCGCAGCCATTGAACTGCTGCGCCGGTGACGAAGATTGCTCCTTCAAGCGCATAGGCAGTCGTTACCGTGCCATCTGAGTGAGAGATACTCCAAGCCACCGTGGTGATTAGTCCTGGAGTTGGTTCGGGACATTGTGAACCAACATTCATCAAGATGAAGCTTCCGGTGCCGTAGGTATTTTTGGCCATTCCCGTTGAAAAACAAGTTTGTCCAAAAAGTGCCGATTGTTGATCACCGGCTATTCCAGAAATTGGAATACCCAATGGCAGTTCGGGTGAGGCGGTCGTTCCGAATCGACCGCTTGATGGAAGAACTTTGGGAAGAAAACTTAATGGTACGCCGAGCAGTTCGCTCATCGTTGAACTCCACTCCAATGTGCGAATATCAAACAACATTGTTCGACTGGCGTTAGAGGGATCAGTTGCGAATACTTGTCCATGCGTCAGCTTCCAGAGAATCCAACTGTCAATAGTGGCAAGTGCGAGATCGAGCGAAGTGTGAACTCCGTGAGCAAGCATCCACGCCATTTTCGTACCGGAGAAATATGGATCAAGAACAAGACCAGTGATTGATCGAACAGTTTCTAGATGACCATTTGCGGCGAGTTGCTCACACATGGGAGCAGTACGTCGGTCTTGCCACACGATTGCTCGGCCATAGACCTCGCCTGTTGCGCGATTCCAAGCAACAACCGTCTCGCGCTGATTGGTGATTCCGATCGCTATAGGAACTCCAATTTCGCTAACAACTTCATTGAAGGTTTCAACAACCGCTCGCCATATTTCTTCTGCATCGTGTTCAACCCAACCTGGTTCAGGGAAGTGCTGGGTAAATTCTCGATACGCAGCAACGACTTCTTGGCCATCAACAAATACGGCTCGGCATCGCACGCCGGTCGTGCCGGCATCAATGGCCATGATGTATGGCGAACCACTCATGGTTATCGCTTTTTACGCTTGTTTGAACGATGCTGCGTCGGGCCAGTTGATGTGCGGCTAGTCGGTGCTGGTCGTGTGCGACTTGGGGTTGTAGTTGTAGTGCTGTTGCTTGATGATCGCCTACTGGCATGAGGTGTGCGTACAGGAGTTTGACGACGTAGATCGCCAAGTGTCTTTCGTTGGTAGCCCATTTTTGCGAGCGCTCCACCAAAGATGAGATACATCGGGAATGAGGCAGCAAGACCTGCGACTGATCCGGCTGACACATTGTCACGAAGGAAAATCACAAACACCGCAGCCATCACAACCGCATAAACAACCCATTCCCGAGTGAGGCGTCGCCAGTTAACCGTTCTTGTTGAATCCCAACCCATCTCTGCATTGTTTCATGCCTAGGCTGATCACATGCGCATCGGAATCATGACAGGCGGAGGAGATTGCCCAGGATTAAACGCGGTCATCCGAGCGGTGGTCCGTAAAGGCATTGCCACCTACCACGATGAATTCTTGGGATTTCTCGATTCGTGGGATGGGGTCATGGAGCAACGTTACGTTTCGTTGCAGGAAGCCGATGTTCGAGGACTCTTGCCGCGAGGTGGAACGATCTTGGGTACCCGTCGCGGTAGCCCGTTTGACACCACTGATGGAATTGATCTGGTACGGAAATGCTTTGCTGAACAAAACCTTGATGGACTCATAGTCATCGGTGGAAACGGGTCATTGACCGTCGCGTCATTGATCTTTGAGCAAACGTCGTTACCCATCATCGGAGTGCCAAAAACGATTGACAACGATGTTTATGGAACCGATCTCACATTTGGGTTTCATACTGCGGTTCAAATTGCCACTGATGCAATTGATCGGCTGCATACAACCGCCGAAAGCCACGACCGAGTCATGGTCGTTGAACTCATGGGACGAGACACCGGGTGGATTGCTTTGTACGCCGGTATTGCTGGTGGAGCAACGGTGATTTTGGTTCCAGAAGAACCATTTGACATCAGCAAAGTTTGCGAACAAGTTGCTAACCGCCATCGGGGAGGGCGTTACGCATCAATTGTGGTTGTGGCAGAAGGTGCTCAGCCAATACCCGGAACGATGAAGTTGCCCGAATATGAACACGATCAGATTGGTCGACCGCGATATGGCGGAATTTGCGCGACGATCGCTCAAGAAATTGAATCTCGAACTGGCTATGAATCGCGCGTCGTACAAATTGGTCATGTGCAGCGAGGTGGTACGCCGACTGCATACGACCGGATTCTGTCAACTCGTTTTGGTCTAGCCGCTGTTGACGCGCTGCACAATGGTGCAGCTGGCCATATGGTCGCATTGCGCTCGTCTCAGGTCACGATGGTCCTGTTGAGTGAAGTTGTCAACAAAAAGCGGCCGATTGACATGAATCTCTTTCACGAAATCGGTTCGGTTTTCTTTGGTTAATGCGGAGAAACGAGTTATTCGCTCAGCGTGTTCACGATGGCTGGGAAAGCTGGCTGACTGCTAATAGCTCGACCCGGAAAGTCAAATGCCGTTAAGGGTTGCGATGTCAGGGAACCATCTCCTTTGGGCCATTCGTTGACTTCTCCGTTAACGACAATGATGACTCGCTCAATGCCAGAGATGTCGCACAGAGTCAGAATTATCTGAGCAATTGATGAGACAAGATCGTCGCCAGTCGCTTTGAAGATTTCACTGGTGAGATCAACCTTCACCAAATCAGAGGCAACGTACCGAGCCGAGAGAACCTCGGTAGATGCCGGAATCGCGCTGCGAAGTCCAGCATCCTGCTCGGCTTTGGTGGGACCGCTGAGCAGAACCTCGACGATGTTGAAAGGATCACTCGAGATGTCGCGTTGAACGCCAGTGAGCACCGAGCCGCCAGTACTTTCAGAGCGTTGTAAGTAGACACGTCCGAATCCGGCGTCTACCTCATTGGAAGAAGTCGCCTCATTCAAATTCTGTTGCTGTGATTCGGGAATCATTTGTGGTTGACTCTCGGGTCCGAATGAGCAGCCAGCAATCATTGCTGTGAAAATTGCCGTGCCGATCGTGGTTCGGATGAACATGAATTTTCTCAGGTTCATCATTACACCCGATCCGCTGGTAACTCAATGATGAAGCAGGCGCCATCTAGACCGTCAAGACGATCTTCAACCCACACCCGTCCGCGGTGCAGTTTGATGTGTTCATCGACTAGTGCCAGCCCGAGTCCGGCACCTTCGGACCCACTACGCCGCCCGGCAATAGACCCGCGCGCAAACCGTTCAAAGATGAGATCTCTTTCATTCGGAGGAACGCCAGGACCATGATCTTCGACGGTGATCCAAATTTGTGAGGGAGGATCTTCATCATCGGGAACAAACACCGATACCTCAAGTTCGCCACCGCCGTATGCTCTGCCATTGTCAATGAGGTTGGCGACGACTCGAGCGAGGCGGCGACGGTCTCCCTTGATCATCATTTCTTCGGCGATTTCGGCAACCAGAATTCGTGTGTCTGGGGCGCTACTAATGGCAACCGCTTGACGCACAAACTCGCCGACAAGTAGTTCATCAACATTGAGTCGAATTCCGCCAGCATCGAACCGTGAAATTTCTAATAAGTCCTCGACAAGACCTTGAAACCGGGATACATCGGCAACGAGCAGATCGAGAGCCGCTTGGGCACGTTCTGGCATTTCATCTCGGCGTGCTTGCATTACCTCTACCGACGCGGCGAGAGTCATCAGCGGAGATCGCAATTCATGACTGACGTCAGACGTAAAACGGGTGTCACGTTCAACGCGCAACTGTAATGCACTCGCCATATCGTTGAATGAAGACGTGAGTACTGCAAGATCGGGGTCTTCGGTTTCTTCAAGACGCGTATCAAGTCGTCCGCCGGCGATGGCCTGTGCGGCCTGACTGGCGGCGGTCAGCGGCCGAACGGCACGTGAAGCTGCGATGGCTCCAAGGACTATGCCGAGAAGTGTTGTGATGCCAGCGGCGAGAATGAGAGCAAGGTTGACGCTGTTCAGCGTTGAGCGCACGTCATCGACCGAAGGGAATTCGAAATAGGCCGCATCCACTGAATCAATCGGGACGCCGACGGCGAGCACTAATTCGTTTTCAACTTCAATTCGCATGCTGGTTGGTTGACGATTCTGAAGGACAGCATTTAGTAAAGAAGGTGGGATAACGGACGACGAAAAACGTGCGTCATTTCCCGTCCAAGTTCCACGTAAGTAAACCAGCGGACGATCGGCCCCAAGTCTCTCGAGGACTGTTTGGATGTTGGTTGGATTTGATTGGAGGTCAACGGCGAGGCGCGATGCATTGGCGTAGGTTTGATTAATGGCGCTTCCATTTCGTTCGTCGACCAAATTAGAACGGGTGAAATTAAAAGTCGCAAGCGCCAAGAAGAGCGACAACGCCAAACTGCCGAGGCCAAAAGTCAAAAGAATTCGACTACGTAATCCCATTGGGCGAATACGCCAGCGCCGAGATGGACCATTTGATCTCATGGAACGAGCCTTGGGTGCTGGCGACTCGATCATGTCTGGCTCAATTGTCACCAAGTATCAAGCCTGTAAACGGTAACCAAGGCCACGAACCGTCACGACGTGACATGGGTTGGCAGAATCACTTTCAACTTTTGTGCGAAGTCGCCGGATATGAACATCGACAAGACGTCCGTCGCCAAAGTATCCATAACCCCAGACATGATCCAAAAGATGTTCACGACTAAAAACCCGTCCTGGGTTTTGCGCAAGTTCGCATAACAATCTGAATTCTGTTTTTGTCAAATGAAGCTCGGTCCCCGAGCGCAAAACTTTGCCCTCGTCGGGAATGATTTCAAGGTCACCGAATATGAGTTTTGGGTGAGCGGGGTGTGCGGGACGGGCACGACGTAACAAGGCTCGAATTCTTGCTGAGAGTTCTTTGGGCGCAAATGGCTTCGTGAGGTAATCATCTGCTCCGGCTTCAAGACCAGCGACTACATCATGGGTATCGGCTCGCGCGGTCACCATCACGATCGGAACATCGCTAGATCGACGAATAGTCCGGCATAGTTCGAAACCATCTATCCCTGGCAGCATGATGTCGATGAGGACAACGTCGGCTGGCTGACGTAGGAACAAAATTGCGGCTTCTTCGCCACTCGCCGCTTCGTCAACGGTCCAGCCTTCGTCTTCTAGCGCCAGCTTCACAGCAGCGCGAATTCTTTCATCATCTTCAACAGCAAGGATTCTTGTTCCCACATCTACATCTTGCCCTATGGCAGGGCGGTGACAGGGACAAGCGTGACGATTCTTTGAAATCAGGTCATAAAGCAGAGACAAGTGCTGAATGAATGCGGGGTGTAGCAACCAAGACTTCGGACGGAACGATTGGCCCACCTGAAAAGCTAGAAACAACGGCCCCAGCCTCAGAAGCAATTAATTGACCGGCGGCGAGGTCCCATAGTTGGAGCCCTTCCTCGAAATACGCATCAATTCTTCCGCATGCGACAAAACAAAGATCGGCAGCCGCGGCACCACAACGGCGAATATCGCGAACTCGCGGGAGTAACCGTGCAATTCGGTGTCCTTGGGCGTCTCGTCGAGATGAACTGTATGAAAATCCGGTTGCTATGAGTGCTCTGTCAATTGATTCACAAGTTGAGACGTGTAGGGGAGTTGAACCTAACCAAGCCCCTTGTCCTTTTGCTGCGACAAAGAGTTCGCGTGTCGCAGGAAGAAAAACGGCGGCGGCAACTGGATCGGTTCCGAGACAAGCAGCAATAGAAACTGCGTATCCACTTAAGTTGTAGAGAAAGTTTGTCGTCCCATCAATTGGATCAACAAACCACGTAAAAGGTGATGTTCCCGTAATTTGGGTTCCTTCTTCACCGACAATTGAATCATTTGGTCGCAGTTGACCGAGTTGTTTCAAGATGAGTTGTTCGCTCGCTGTGTCCCACTGGGTCACCATGTCGGTTGCCGAAGACTTTGTTTGTACCTTTCCTGCACCGTTACGACGACCGACATACACCAAGTCACCAGCGTTTCGGGCAATGCGTGCCGCAATATTCATCAAAGCGATGTAACTGTCAGTCATGACTTCCCATCATTCATGAATTGAGGTCTCCAATATCTCGCCACTCGCCAATGGCACGCAAAACGAGAACTGCAATGACGGCAGTTCCACCAGCGGCCACAATTGCGCCGATGACGAGCCCAAGCCCAAGCGGTGTCGCGCTGGCGCCATCGTATTGAATGTCGACTAGCGTGTAACCAATGAGTGCTCCGCCTAGACCGCCGATGAGTATCGAAACAAATGCTGTGATTCGCGCCAAAGGCGATGGTAGGGCTGAGAGTGGACGTTCTTTAGTCACGGCTACATCGTAGGCTCGTGGGGTGATCCAAGGTCCGGTTGACGATGAAGTTCTTCCATCGCGGCGCGTGGTAGTGGTGATACCGACATACAACGAAGTGGGCAATATCGCTCAAGTCATCGCTGGTGTGACTGCGGCATTGCCTGATGCATGCATTTTGGTCGTTGATGACAATAGTCCTGACGGAACTGCGGATCTTGTTGACCAGATCGCGGCTGAACTTCCCGAGAGACTTCCTCGGTTTGTCAAAGTTCATCGGCGACACAGCAAAGATGGACTTGGTGCTGCCTATCGAGAAGGCTTCGCCGTTGCACTTGAATTGGGTGCAACAATTTGTGTCCAGATGGACGCTGACCTTTCGCACAACCCGACGTATTTGCCAGCGATTATTTCGGCGGTTGACATGGGTGCCGATGCTGCACTTGGGAGTCGGTACATTCCAGGTGGTCGAATTGAGAACTGGCCACCATTAAGACACTTCTTATCTCGTTGGGGAAACCGATTTGCCGCTGGCACGTTAGGTCTAGCGATCAATGATGCAACCAGCGGGTACCGTGCTTATTCGCGATCAATTCTTGAGCGCATGGACTTTGCCAGTGTCGAAGCCGAGGGCTACGGCTTCCAAGTCGAAATGTCACATCGTGCAGTCCGATGCGGTGGTCGCATCATCGAAGTCCCGATTTTATTTACTGATCGAGTTGTTGGTGAATCAAAATTAACGCACCACATCATCGGCGAGGCATTTGGTCTAGTTGTGAAGTTGTGGTTTAGAGATCGAGTTTTGCGACGTACACAAAGACGATGATCAAACGGCGATGACAACATGACTGAATATCGCACGATTTTGCATGTGGACATGGATGCATTTTTCGTTTCGGTCGAGATGAGACGGCATCCTGAATTAATTGGACAGCCCGTTGTTGTCGGTGGAGCAGGATCTCGTGGAGTAGTCGCAGCCGCGAATTATGAGGCGCGTCGTTACGGTGTTTTCTCGGCCATGTCGTCATCAAAAGCCCGACAGTTGTGTCCACAAGCGGTCTTCTTGTCGGGCGATTATGCCGAGTATTCAAAAGTCAGCAAACAAGTACACGCGATTTTTGGGCAGTTCACACCGTTTATTGAGCCCATCGCTCTTGATGAAGCTTTTCTTGACGTAACGGGTTCCTTAAATCTCTTCGGAGACGGTACGGCAATCGGTTGGAAAATCAAAGAACAAATACAAAACGAACTGGACTTGCCGTGTTCAGTTGGAGTTGCCACGTCAAAATTCATCGCCAAGTTGGCCTCAAAAAAGGCAAAGCCGGTACCAACGACTGGGGGGATTAAAGATGGGCACGGAGTTTTACGGATTGTTCCGGGCGAAGAATTGGCGTTTTTGCATCCGCTGCCGGTCCAGTCTTTGTGGGGAGTGGGTCCTGCAACTTTGGTGAAACTTGATCGACTCGGCGTGCGGTTGGTTGGCGATCTAGTGGCCCTTGGACAAGACACTCTGATTCGAGCAGTCGGGAAATCACATGGGCGACATCTGTTTGCTCTTGCCAATGGGATCGATGATCGATCAGTGCAGACTGAGCGTGACATGAAGTCAATCGGTCACGAAGAAACCTATTCCCATGACATCACCGACCGAACAGCGATGCGCCGCGAAATTGTCCGCTTGACCGATGCAGTGGCGTCACGATTGCGAGCTCATGAAAGTGCGGCTCGAACTCTCACGCTGAAAATTCGCTATGCGAATTTTGAGACTATTACGCGATCAATTACTCCAGGTAGTCCATTGGCCAGCGCTCCAGCGATGGTGAAAGCACTTGATCCGTTGCTTGAAAAGATTGACCCAACGGTTGGTGTTCGTTTGATCGGTGTCAGCGTGTCAGGGTTTGTCGAACCTGTCGAGCAATTGTCGCTCCTCAATTTTGGGGGCGACGGGAGTGATTCATCTATGGCGGATAGTCGTACGACCGCCGATCTTGAACGCGATTGGAGTCCGGCAAGCCAAGCTGTCGATGAGATTCGAGAAAAATTCGGGCGAGATGCGATCAGCCCAGCAAGCTCAATAGCCGCAACCGGTCGACGGGAATTGGGGCGATCACCGTGGGGCCCAAGAGAAGAAAAACTAGGGGATGCTTTGCCTTAAGTCGCTCAGTCTGTGAGACTATAAAGCAACACGTGAAAGATGGAGGTGAGACCCATGGCATTGTCCGAAGACGAACAGCGCATTTTGCGCCAAATCGAACAAGAACTACAAAATGATTCAAAGTTTGCTCAAGCCGTGTCGCCTTCGGGGCTGTATACCCATTCGGCGAAAACGGTTCGTCTGGCTGTGGTCGGACTGGTTCTGTGCCTAGGTCTTTTGGTTGTCTTATTACAGGTTCACTACATCGCAGCCTTCGCAGCTTTTGTTGGCATGCTCGCTTTGCTCGCGGTTATCGAGCGCAACGCTCGAGCAATGGGTAAAGCTGGATTGCAAGACGTTGCAGGGGCAATCCGCAAGGCGCGTTCGTCGGCCGGTCGCCGAGTCCAATAGCAGAATGATTTATTGGCGCGACTGATGTCCGCCAGCAAGTTTCCAGGCAAGGCGCGGGCTCAGAGTTTGGCGAATCTGGATCTTTAACGGCAGTTTGGCGCGATGTGTCGCTACGAAATCATTGAGTTCCTGATGTGCAGAATTATTGTTTTCAAAGCCGGCGAATAAATGTTGTGTCGCTAGATCGACGATTCGTTCGATTCTGTCCGTTTCGGCCCAGTTTCGTGCGACGAATTGCTCTCCAATCTCAAAAATAGTGAGTTGAACCGGAAGGTCGCCATGGACCGCTTCAAATTGAGCCACAGCAGATCTCCAGCTCACGAGAATCAAATCACTTTCTCGTCGATGGACAGCGGCCCGAATGAATCGGGGCATCGCAAATACCCACAACGCAATCAACGTCATAACGAGAGCAAGGTAGATAAATACTTGTGCAGAACTTTGTGAACTCTCTGTCGTGGACGGTGCGGTCGGAGTTGTTGGGTCCTCCGGAACAGTCGTCGGGTTGACCGCGCTCGTAGTTGATGTTTGATTGAGCGAAGTGGTTGTTGGTGTTGGGGCGCCAGGAACCGAATCATCTTGGGCAGGTGCAACATTCGTGTAATCGGCTGATGGTGCGCCTCGACCAGGGGTTGGTTCAAAAAGGACCCAACCAATACCGTCAAACCAGACTTCAGGCCACGCATGTGCATGTTGGCTACGCACATTGAAGAGCTTGACATTGGATGTTCCGATCAGGGACTGCTCGCCTGGAGTAAACCCAATTGCGACGCGAGAAGGAACCCCGATCAATCGAGCAAAGAGGGCGAACGTTGATGAGAATTGTTCGCAGTATCCAGTTTTACGTTTCAGGAAATCAAGAGTTGCTGTGGTCGAATTGCTCGCTGGTACGTCGAGAGAATATAAGAAATTATCTCGGAAGTAACTTTGGATCGCCAGCAACTTATCGTAATTTCCTGTCGAGTCCTTGATGATCTCAATGACAACTTTTTGAAGTTGAGTGATTTCCTTGTTTTGGGGGAGTTGTAAATATTCAGCATCAGGAGGGGATGATGAAGATGACATTCGCAACGTGTCGGCAGAAGGAACTACGACTGTTGAAACAATTTGGTAGTTGTCGTTACGTTTGAGCCCGTCTTTACTGACGAGCAGCGTCCCACTTTCAGGTTCGTAAAACAAACTTCTCGTCGCCGACCGCAGTTGGACTGGCCGGTTGGCAACTGGTGCGAAATTTCCGGCGAGGCTTTGGATCGTTACGAGTTGAGTGACATCGGTTTCCGCCACTCCAACTTCGGTAATCGTCGATGTATTTGCGAGTTCACCGCCGGCACTATCGAGAAGATCTTGCGAAACTGTCCACTTGGTCCCGTCAAAATTGGGTAGCGAAGTTGTGCGCCAATAAGAAGCAGATTCTGAAGCAACACTGAAAAGGATTTCGTCAGTGGGGTCGTTGAGACGACCGCGGATATCAACGAGTGGATCAAGTTGCGTGCCAGCCTTCCCCGAATGGTTTGATAACCACGAATCGTCATTGGCTCCAGGAATGCGTGGACCAATGATGAGCGCAATGACGCTGGCAACGATCGCCAAGATTGCTATATACGACGCTGACAGCATTGTTGTTTGACCGGGTCGATACCCAAAAAGTTTGCTACTTCGAGTGAGCTGATTTCGAAGTCGCAAAACAGCAACAGAAATAATTGCCGTAGCGATCCATAGGGCGGTGAGGATGGCCCGATTTCGATCGGCGCCAACACTCGAAAGAACGACAAAAATGATTGTGGACGGAATGAGCGACTCAACTCGCCCGGCAAAGCGGAAGGCGAATGCATCAGATAGAAAGGCAATCAATCCAATACTGATCAGCCCGACGAATCCGAATCCTGAATTGAGCGTTAGAGGTGGGACGGCGTCGCCGAGGAGTTTCCACGAATCGGAAATTTCTTGCAAAACGAATGACCAGGTACGACCCAGGGGTACGCCAAAGGTCAAGGTTTGGCGGACCTGAAAATAGGCGGTGAGAAGATAGGTAAATAAAGTGAGGCCAATCAATGACATAAGGAAGGGCAATTTCGATCGGCGGAGCGCGTACGCCGCAAGATGTCCTGCAGTTGCAACGACGAGATAAGAAGGAAGAAATCCCCACCCACTGAATATTCGGCAAAATGAAATTGCCGTCACAACGGTAAGCGTCCACAGGGTGACTACCCCGAGTAGATCGCGGATAGTGCGGTCGTACGCGATTCCTTTTTGGGAGGTCGGAGCAGATGCGGCGGTCATGAGCAAGCGATTTAGATGAGATATTCAGCTGACAGCGAGGCGAGAAGATTCCAGCTGTCAGCAAAGTTGTCGAGTTGTTGGCAGGAGAGTACGAACCAATGGGAAGGAAGGTTGCTCGGGAACGTAGAGCCTTCGCAGAAAATAACGACCACAATTCGGGCAGAGCCGCATTGCTTCCAGGTTGTCTCAATCCATTGAGTGTCGGGAATCCCAGTGACGATAATGTCAACTTTGAGTTGGCCTGATTCTCGAGGGGCAATATTTGACGAGTCATCACTACTCGTGCTTATCTCGGCCAGGAATTTACGGACTTGTGCCGCCTCTGAAGTAGAGCTCACAGAGAAACTCTGTGAACCACAGTTAACTCCGATTTTTGCGAAGTCCTCGTCCATTTGATCGGCGATAGATCGGGCAAAAGATGTGGCGACCGAAACTGCACGCTCAAATCCTTCAGGCGAATACGAACGATTTCGTGTATCAAGTGTGATGGAAATGTCTATCGCAATTTCAGTTTCGCATTCGTTGACGACCAGGTCTTCGCGCTTAGCACTTACCTTCCAATTGATTCGGCGGGGATCATCACCTATCGAGTATTCGCGCATAGAGCGGAACTCAGAACTCGTTGGTTGATTGCGTACGGCGCGCTTGATGGCATCAATCAATTCGCCTTCACCAGTTTTTGGGTCCGGAAGTTTGATATCAACTGATCGAGGGTAGACAGTGATTTCTGTCGATCGACCCAAGTTTTTTGATCGTCGCGAAAGCCCAAGTGGATCAGCAACCTCAACGACTGCTGGTCCCAGGATCAGAGTTCCACGGTGAAAAGTGGCAATTTGGTAATTGGCTTGAGCAACTTGTCCCGACGGTAGGGGCGCCAGCGAGATTTGGACCTGCCCGCCTTCTTCTGTTGATTCGTATACATCACACGCTGGAATTCGTGAGCGTGTGAGAAGGCTGAGTTCAACCTGAATGATTTGACCCGCTTCGGGGTCGCATGGGTTGACTGCCCGAGTTATTTCAATATTTGGGTTTTGTGTGGTGACTAGAAGCAACGCGACGAGAACGCATGTGATCAGTGCTGTGCCCATGATGAAGAGTTCAATGAGTCCGAAGAGGCGACCGACAGCAATGGTGATCAGACCACCGAAGATAAAAACTCCGGATTGTCTCGAGAACATATCTAACGTCCAGAGGGGACAGGTACGGTTTCAAGAATTTCCCGGATGACATCTCTCGTGGTCATGCGACGACCAGAGTTGCTGTTTCGCAATACAAGGCGATGGGCCAAAACAGGAATTGCAAGTTCCTTGACATCATCGGGTGTTGCGTAATCACGGCCGCGTGCTGCTGCGAGCGCTCGCACCGCTCGCGCTAGTTGAATAATCGCTCGAGGTGACAACCCAAGTGCAACTTGAGGGTGCTTGCGACTCGCATGAGCAATATCGACGAGGTAATTCTTCAGGGGGTCAACCATTGACACTTGCGAGGCAGCGGTGATCATTTCTTGAATGTCACGTACAGTCACGACTGGTGAAAGTTGATCGGCTGCGTCAGCGCCAGTTCTGGGTTCAAGAATGTCAAGTTCAGATTGGCGGTTTGGATAGCCAATCTCCATACGAATCAAAAATCGATCAAGTTGACTTTCGGGCAACCGGTATGTGCCGTCATGTTCAACTGGATTCTGCGTTGCAATAACAAGAAACGGGTTCGGCAAGCTACGGGTGACACCATCAATTGATACTTGTCGTTCCTCCATCGCCTCTAAAAGCGCCGACTGAGTCTTGGGAGAAGCGCGATTGATTTCGTCAGCAAGCACAATGTTGGCAAATAGTGGTCCTTCTTGAAATTCAAAGACCTCTCGTTGTTTGCTCCAAATCGAAACGCCAACAAGGTCGGACGGCAACAAGTCGGGAGTGAACTGAACGCGTTTCCACGAACATTCGATAGAGGTTGACAGAGCCTTGGCCAAACTAGTTTTACCGACGCCTGGCACATCTTCGATGAGGAGGTGACCGTCGGCTAGAAGGCAAACCACGGCGAGCTCAATCGGACTCTTTTTGCCTTTGAGAACCAGCCCGACGTTGTCCACGATGGATTCAAACATGCGGGCGAAGGAACGTGAAGATGTTGATCCAGTATGAGAAGACACGGTGACACGCTAGACCCTAGATACCGTGAGTGGGATGGCAACGACCTCAGGAATTCTCGCAGTTGATATTGGCGGAACAAAATTGGCTGCTGCTGTGGTCACGGCTCAAGGCGACATCATCCGTCGAGATCGAGTAGCAACGCCGGCGCGGGCACCTTGGATCGCGCTTTCAACGTTGATAAAACGCATTCAAGCCGCAGCCTCGGACATTGAGTTAGTTGCCTGTGGAGTTGCGTGTGGCGGTCCGATGAAAATTGGAGGAACCGAAGTATCTCCGCTGCATATTCCGGCATGGGTTGATTTTCCACTGCTTCAATCCATTTCAGAATTAACTGGTTTGAAGACATATATCGATAATGATGCAAAAGCACTTGCACTTGCGGAAGGCTGGAAGGGGGCAGCTCGCGATTGTGCAAATTTCATGGCAGTCGTCATCGGAACTGGAGTTGGTGGGGGACTTGTCGTCAATAATCGTCTCGCCGTGGGTCGAAGTGGGAACGCCGGTCACTTTGGGCACATTGTGGTGGGGGGCGACATTGTTGGACACGATAATCGTTCGTGTCGTTGCGGAGGACGAGGTTGTTTGGAGGCATATTTGTCAGGTCCAGCCGTTGAGCTAGAAACTGGACGTGACCCGATGTATGCACCTATGAACTTAAAAGTTCGTAATGGAATTTTGTTAGGACGAGCCGTGGCATCGGTCGCTGCAGTCGCTGATATCTCGCGGGTCGTTGTTGGAGGAAGCGTCGCCTTGGGATGGGGCGATCCATTCTTTCAAGCAGCTAATGATGAGTTGGCATCACGATCTAAATTGCCATTCACTGTGGGGATCTCTGTCGTGCCTCTCGGACTTGGCGACTCGTCGGCTTTAATCGGTGCTGCTGCAATAGCCCTGACCAGTATGACGAACTAAAGATTCACGGACTGCAGCAAATGGCGAGTAAGTTCGCAGGTATGCGCCCGATGTATGACCCTGAAGTAGATGTCTTTCGTAGCCAAGTGCAATCATTCCTAGCGAAGAACCTTCCGGCCGATTGGCGCGGAATCGGATTATTGCCCGCAGACGAAGCCCATGCATGGGTGATGGATTGGCGCAAGATTTTGCATCGCGAGCGTTATCTGGCAGCGGGATGGCCAGCCGAATACGGCGGTGGAGGTATGTCGGCACTTGAACAAGTGATCTTGGCAGAAGAATTTGCCCGGGCCGGAGTGCCAACAGGTGGACCCAATGATGGCTTCGGTATCACGATGTTGGGAAACACGTTGTTGACATGGGGGACTGAAGAACAAAAGACGTATTACTTGCCGCGCATTTTGTCCAATGATGATGTGTGGTGTCAGGGCTATAGCGAACCTAACGCGGGTAGTGACTTAGGAAGCCTGGGTCTGAAGGCAACTCTTGATGGTGATCAATGGGTCTTGAACGGACAAAAAATTTGGACCTCAGCTGGACATTTGGCCGACCACATTTTTACGTTGGCACGAACCGATCCCGACAGTCCCAAACATAAAGGTATTTCATTTCTTTTGGTTGATATGCGTCAACCCGGAATTGAAGTTCGCCCGATCAAAATGATCAATGGCGAGAGCGAATTCAACGAAGTCTTTTACACCGACGCAGTGTGTCCAAAAGACAATGTCGTGGGTGGACTGAATAATGGTTGGGCTGTAGCAATGACGCTTCTTGGTTATGAGCGTGGTGAAGGTGCAGCGACGGTTCCTGTGCGTTTCCAAGCTGAACTTGATCGACTGCTGCTCCTGGCCAAGGAGTGCGGGGTTGATCAAGATCCGCGTATTCGACAAAAACTTGCATGGGCGTATTCGAAGGTTCAGATCATGCGCTATCTCGGATTGCGCACTTTGACAAAGTTTCTTGCCGGAGGTCATCCCGGACCCGATGGTGGAATCTTCAAGCGTTACTGGAGTGAATACCACCAAGCCGTGACTGAGATTTCGTTAGAGATCCTTGGAGCTTCGGCAATGTGCCCAGATGGACGACCTCCTTTGAACTCTTTCCAACCCGACGATCGCAGTGCCCCAAATTCAAGCGGAAGTTGGACAGGCGCCTTTCTCAATGCCCGCGCCGGAACGATTTATGCAGGCTCGTCGCAGATTCAGTCAAATATCATTGGCGAGATGGTGCTCGGATTGCCCAAGGAACCCCGCTAAATCATGAATCGAATTCGCCGGTCATTCGCGATGGTGAGCATCGTGTTTGGTGTGGTAGTTCGTCCGCGCTATTGGGCGGTCGCTCTACGGGTCGCTCGGCGCATGGTTCCATCGCGTTGGTGGACGGCACGTCCATACCTGCCGTTGCCGACTGCTGACTATGTGAGGTTTCGACTTGAAACTCAATACGGGGGAAGTTCACCTCAGCCAAACTTGCCTGATGTCTTGAAGTACTTGCAATGGGTCCGTCAATGGGATGCCGTGTCATGATCATTTCTGTTGTTCGCAGGGGAAACTAGTTTCATATGAGAAGCGCGCTGGTACTGAATGCAACGTATGAGCCGCTTAGCGTCGTTCCTTCTCGTCGTGCCGTCTGCTTGGTTTTGAGTGACAAGGCCGAAATGGTTGAACATGACGGGGCATTTATTCGAAGTGAACGTTTGTCATTGCCATCGCCATTGGTCATTCGATTGCGTTACGTCGTCAAAGTCCCGTATCACCGCAAGACTTCATTGTCACGCCGCGCCGTTTTTGCGCGAGATAATCATCGCTGTCAATACTGCGGAGGGCTCGCTGAATCAATAGATCATGTGATGCCGCGATCTCGAGGCGGTCAACATGCTTGGGAGAATGTTGTTGCGGCTTGCCGTAAATGCAACCTCGGTAAGCGTGACCGTACGCCTGATGAGGCGGGTATGCGTTTGGCTACTCCACCGATGACACCTCGCGAACTAGCGTGGGTAACCGTTGAAGCTGGAACCGTGCCAGATGCATGGAAACCATATTTGTTGAAAGCCTCGTGAGTTATCTTGTCGTCGCATATTGAGAGATTGACCGGATCCTGCGAAGAGTTTCACCATCGTCCATTCCCTCGAGGGATTGATCCCGTTATCTCATTGTTCACACCCGTGCAGCCTGCGATCATCCTCGGTTCTGCTCAGGAGCGGTCATTGGTCAATGAGAGAGAATGTTTGGCCAAGAAGATTGAAATTGTCAAGCGACGTAGCGGTGGCGGAATTGTATTTCTGGCTGGAGATTCGACAATTTGGATTGATGTCGAGATTCCTCGCGAACATTCTGTGTGGTCAAACGACATTAGCGATTCATCACTTTGGCTCGGTGAGATTTTTGCGAAAGAAATCTCCGAACTATGCAACCTCAAACTCACACTTCACCGTGGTGCATTGATCAAAACAGCCTGGTCGTCTCTCATCTGCTTTGCGGGGCATGGCCCGGGCGAAGTGTTTACTGAGGAAGGTCGCAAAGTTGTCGGAATAAGTCAGCGTCGAACTCGTGATTGGGCCAGATTTCAGTGCGCGATTTCTTTGAAGTGGAAACCTGAATTGCTCATTGAATTGTTAAATGAACCTCGTCCGAAAATTTCTGAAATTGAAAACTGCGGGTCAAATCTTTCATTGGATTCTGCAACTCTCGCGACGAAAGTCATCACCTCAATTTGCGCAGCGCTAGATTAAGCCGCCGAAGCTGTTGTCGTCGGGGGAGTCGTGCTCTTGCATGCATCCAATGGTTTGACGACCAGGTAAGGATTGCTCGCGGCACCCCCAAATGGGTGATATTCGAAATGTAAATGTGGTGTTGAACTGCTTCCAGTGCTACCCACGTAGCCGATTACTTGTCCGGCGACAACTGTTGCTCCGAGATCAGATCCGTCAGCAAATGCTGAGAGGTGTGCGTAATGGAAATATGTGCCATCGAGCGCGGTGAGGCGTACTGCATTTCCACCTAGCGAACCTGGATGATCAAGGAAAACACGGGTGATAGTGCCGTTCGTAACGGCGTAAATGGGCGTTCCAGACTTGGCGATGATGTCAACGCCCTCGTGGTGTCGGCCGCCCGAACGTGGTGCCTGCCAGGTGTCAGCGAACCAGCATGGACCAAGTACTGGGAAAACTGTTGGGAGTGTTGCCTTCGAATTTGGTGTGACTGTCGTTGGAGTCGTCGTTGGAGTCGTCGTTGTAGACGTTGAACCGCTGGGATTGTTTGTTGCCAATCCGGGAATCAATCCTACATACAGAGCAGTTTGCAAATCAAGAATTCCGCTAGCTTGCAAGCCTTGTGCTTTTTGAAATGCTGCTATCGCATTTTTCGTTGCCACCCCGAACTGGCCATCGGCGCCGCCTCGTACTGCAATTCCTGCTGTCATCAATAGTTTTTGTAGAGCCTTGACAACGTCACCCGTGTCGCCAATTTTCGGAAGCGCAGGAGCTGGCGTTAACCCAAGTAATTGGGCGGTGAGTTGGTCGACAACTCCGGTCGCTGAGATTCGCATGTTTTGTTGAAAAGTAGTGACTGCATTGGTCGTCCCAGAACCGAATCGACCGTCGGCTCCTCCCTTCAGCGAAATTCCTGCAGCAATTAAGGCTTTTTGTAAAGACTTCACGGCATCGTTGTGATCGCCGGTGATGGGGTACTTGTTCGGCGTAGTTTTTGACGGGGCAGTGGTCGATGTAGTTGTCGCGGTCGAAGTGGCTGATTGGTCAGTTGATTGGGTGCTTCCTTCAACAATGCCAAGTGAAATTGCAGTTGTGATATCAACGACACCAGTTGCGGTCAGTCCGCGGCTTGTTTGATATGCCGCGACAGCTTTTGCTGTGCCAGCTCCGAAAATTCCATCGACGCCACCGCGAACTGAAATTGAGGCATTTGTTAAAGCTTTTTGAAGATTGGTAACTATTGAGCCGCGTTGCCCAAGAATTGGTAGCGCTGGACTGGGCGCCAGTCCGAGAAGAAATGCAGTTGTTGAATTCACGACGCCTGAGGTCAAGAGTCCCTTGCTTGACTGAAATGTTTTCACGGCCTTAAACGTGCCTTGACCGAAAATTCCGTCAACACCACCGTTCACTGAAATCCCATGGGCGATGAGAGCTTGTTGTAGTGAGCGAACTGCTGGGCCTTTCTCGCCATTTCGCGGGAATGACACTTCCTTCTCGGTTGGTGCGGAGCGATTAACTGAACCTCTTGACGGCATCGTCATGGCGTGAACCGTCGATGCATTCCATACGACTGAAGTAATAAGGATCATCACCAAAGAACAAACGGGCACGAGTGGCCGGGTGCGGAGTCGCTGACCTGTTTCAGCGAGGTCGGGGTGGGTGATGTTGAGCACCTATGGGTATCGGCGCGTTCTGATGTTCAACTTGAGTATTTCACGAAGATTTTCTTCAGATTCGGACTTTTGGGGACCGATACACCAATCAGGCGGAAATAAAAATTTAAAAAGTGGCGCGAAAAGGGGAAAAGTGGTTGACAAAGGGGGGTCATGGGGTGCAAAGTGGAGGACATAGGGGAAATGTGGAGGCAGAAACCACATTTCCATGCAGTTTCATCACGGCAAGAGAGGCAGATCAGTGGAAGGTTTCGTTGGAAGGTATGAGCGTCAGCTCGACCCCAAAGGTCGAGTCGCGCTTCCTGCGACCTTCCGAAACCGTCTTGAACCACGTTGCTATTTGGTGCTTGGGCAGGACAAATGCATCAGCGTGGTCACAGTTGCCGTGTCTCTGTCTTGGGCTGAAGAAATGACTCTTGCGGTGAAGCGCGGCGAAAAGACTCGAGCCGAATTGCGCGCCATGGCCGCCAATATGATCGAGGTCCAAGTTGACGGACAGGGTCGAATCACCCTGGATGAAAATCTGCGTCAATTTGCTGGCCTCAGTGCGGGTTCGAAAGTTGTCGTCTCGGGGGCCTTTGACTCAGTAGAAATCTGGGAGCCAAGCAGATTTGCCCGAATGCTGGCGACCGGTGAGGGTGTCATTGCTGGTGAGGGCGAATGATGTCAACTCAGCCAGCAATTTTTTCGCATGATCCCGTGATGTTGCGCGAGATTACTGAACTTTTCGCAAATGTTCCCGATGGAGTCATCCTTGACGCGACTCTCGGAGGCGCTGGACACACGAGGGCAATTCTTGATGCTCATCCTGGGCTTCGAGTCCTCGGCCTCGACCGCGATCCGGCAGCACTTGAAGCATCGCGTGTGCGCCTCGCTTCGTACGGCGATCGTGCGATGTTGCAACACCGTCGTTTCGACGATCTTGATGCTGCGATGTCTGAGGCAGGTATCAATGAGTTATCGGGCGCACTTTTTGACCTGGGAGTGTCATCGCATCAGTTCGATAGTGGTGAACGAGGATTTTCCTATCGCCACGATGCTCCCCTTGATATGCGCATGGATACAACTGAGTCGACCACTGCAGCCGATGTGGTGAACCAAGCTGCGGAAGGCGAAATTGCGCACTTGTTACGTGAATATTCTGATGAGAAGTTTGCTGGTCGAATTGCTCGAGCCATAGTTGCCGCAAGACCAATTCACACCACCGCTGAGCTCGCCGACATCGTTGCTACAGCGATTCCAGCGCCAGCGCGACGTCGCGGTGGACATCCCGCCAAGCGGACCTTTCAAGCGTTGCGGATCTCGTTAAATAAGGAATTGGAAATTCTTCCAAACGCCATTGACAAGGTTGTACGACGTACTCAAAGTGGCGGTCGGATCGCAGTCTTGTCGTATCACTCTGGTGAAGATCGCATTATTAAGGCGCGATTCAAACAACATGCCACTGGCGGTTGTGAATGTCCGAACAACCTTCCATGTGGGTGTGGCGCAACGAGAGTCGTGCGTTTGGTGCGCGTGGCGTCAAAGCCGAATGCTGAAGAAAAATTGTTGAACCCCCGTAGTACTTCAGCTCGCCTTCGTGTTGTGGAGGTGTTGTGATGGCTAGGCCGATGAAAGTTGCACGGACAGCGCCGCAGCCAAAGTCTGCACCGCAGCGCAAGAAAGTTACGACTCGTTCTGCTCAGCAACGACGTACACAAGCTTCGCCTATTGCACGTGCGGTCACCCAACGTGATGTCACTAAGCGCACTCGTCGGTTTGTGTTTGCTGGTTTATCAATTGCATTCTTGGCTATCGCGATGATGATGCTGGTCGTTATTTTTCAAACTCGGATCGCCGAGACTCAACTCAACATCGACAAAATTGAATCCCAGATTTCAGCAGAACGTGATCGTTACGATGCGCTGCGACATGAGCGATCAAGTCTTCGTGAACCGGCTCGACTGGTTTCTGAAGCAACTGCAATGGGTATGGTCCCTGGAAATGGCACTGACTTTGTTGCCGTTGACTCCTTGACCGTTGCTCAAGTATTGGTTTCCACAGGCGGAGTCGACCCAGAGTTGTTGTCGGTTTCACATGACCCCCTCGTGAACTATGGCGCAGTGAAATCAACAATTGGAGATCGGCCATGACCCCCAGAAAGCCGATACCGACTCGAACAACTCGTTCATCAGCCGCAAAACGCACAGCGATGACATCGTCTCGGGCTTCATCGTCTCGAAAGCCGGTATCTCGAACAACAACAACACGATCAAAAACCGACGGTTCACGCAGTTCAAGTTCTCGCAGTTCAGGATCACGCAGTTCAAGTTCACGCAAACCCAAGCCTTCATCCTTATTGGCATCACGTTTGTCCCTGCAAGTTGCTCACAAAGCACGTGTCTGGCAAAGTGGATCTGCGCGTCGTCGTTTTCAATGGTTTGTTGGGATTGCGGTGTTGCTGCTCACCGTTCTGGTTGGTTGGTCAGTCAAGGTCCAAGTAGTCAACGGAAGCGGCTATCGCGCCTATGGGGTTTCGCAGCGGGAATCAAACATAAAGATTCCTGCTGCTCGCGGAACAATTTTTGATCGCGATGGAAATGAGATGGCGATTACAGTTCCGGCACTTTCGTTGTATGCCGACCCACGTGCCGTACTAGATCCTGCGGCCACGGCACACGTTCTTGGCCAAATGCTTGGTTTTGATTCGGCTGCTGAATCTGAATTAGTAGCTCGGTTATCAAATCAAAAGCAGTCATTTGTGTACATTCAGCGATTCGTTGATCAAGATGTTGCCGATGCAGTTCTTTCGTTGAATCTTTCTGGAGTTAACGGGGTGAGTGAGCCCAAGCGGATTCAGGTTGCTGGCGGACTCGCTGCCAATATCATCGGCCGTACTGATCCATTCGGTACTGGTGCTAGTGGCCTTGAACTTCAGTACGACAAGGTGTTGACAGGCGTGGACGGCGAAATGGTCAAGCAGGCCTCACGTGGTCGGAGTCTTCCCGGCACGAGCCACATTGTGTCGCAGGCTCGCCCTGGTACCGATCTGGTTCTCACAATTGATCGTTCGATGCAATATCAAACTGAGCAAGCTCTTCTATCTCGAGTGAATGAATTGTCGGCTAAGGGCGGCAACGCGATCATCTTGGATACGAAGAGTGGCGAAGTGTTATCAATTGCCAGTGTGCGACGTGGTGATGACGGAGTGGCAGCAATCACCGCTGGCAACTTGGCCGCGGTTGAAGCTTATGAACCTGGATCTGTGGCAAAAGTGTTTAGTGTCTCGGCAGCTATTGATTCGGCGATTGCAACACCTGATCGGGTGTATAACGTTCCGGGAAAATTCACTTTTGACCCTGGCACTGATTTTGAGTACACGATTCAAGATGCTTATCCGCACGACCTCGAGCCAATGACGTTACGAAATATTCTTGTGCACTCATCCAACATTGGAACGATGCTGGCAGCAAGCGAATTGGGTTCACCCAAACTTCATGATTACTTATCAAGTTTTGGATTTGGCAAATTATCCGAATTGGAGTTTCCTGGTGAGAGCGCCGGAATTTTGAAAGCTCCTGAAGATTGGAAAGGTTCGCAAAATGGAACGATCGCCTATGGGTACGGATTTTCAGCGACTTCTTTGCAGCTCGTCTCCGCGGTCAATGCAGTAGCAAACAAGGGCGTGTATGTCTCGCCCAAATTTGTTCGTGCAACGATTGATGAGAGGGGATCAAAATGGGAAACTCCATCTGGATCAACTCATCGTGTCATTTCCGAGGAATCAGCGGCGACGATGACGGACATGTTGACCGGCGTTATTTGCGAAGGAACAGGAACTCGTGCTCAAGTCAGCGGAATCTCCGTTGCTGGAAAAACCGGAACTGGATACAAAATTCAAGCCAACGGAACGTACAAGAGTGATGATGGACTTCGCTCATATTTCGCAACATTTGTTGGGTTCTTCCCAGCGAAGAATCCACAAGTGACCATTCTTGTCTCCATTGACGAACCAGATCGTTCAAGTCGTGACCGCTTTGGTGGAACTGCTGCGGCACCCGTCTTTGCAAATTTGGCCAAGATGACTATCCATGAATTGTCAATTCAACCCACACCAGGTGACACTGGTTGCCCAGTAGGCGGCTGAACGTGGCACAACGACGAGTTGGGGAAATGATGAGAGCGTGCGCTGTCTCGACGCCGCGATTAATAAACGGCACTCCTGAAGTGGTCATTACGTCAATGACTCATGATTCGCGCCAAGTTCGGGTTGGTTCACTTTTTTGTTGTATCAAGGGCGAAAAGTTTGACGGCCATAATTTTGCTGCTGCAGCTGTTGAACGTGGGGCAGTGGCATTGCTCGTACAAAGTGAAATTTCTGGTATTCCAAAAGAGATCCCCCAAATCATCGTTAATGATCCGCGATCCTGTGTTGGCTTTGCGGCTGCTGAACTTTACGGAAATCCCTCTCATCATTTATCGCTTGTTGGCATCACCGGAACTAATGGCAAAACGACGACAGCACATTTGCTTGCGTCTATTATGAAGGCATCTGGAATGCAAACTGAAGTTATTGGTACGTTGAGCGGAACTTTCACGACGCCTGAGGCAGCTGATTTGCAGCGAAACTTCTCGGAAATGGTCGATAACGGTACTCGTGCCGTAGCGATGGAAGTTTCATCCCATGCGCTGTCGCTTGGACGTGTTAATGGGACCTCTTTTAACGCATGTGTTTTCACCAACCTTGGACGTGACCATTTAGATTTCCACGGGTCGGAGGAAAACTATTTTCAAGCCAAGGCCCGACTCTTTTCCCGTGAATTCACGCAAATAGGCGTGATGAATGCTGATGATGCATTTGGCCAACGTCTTCTTCGTGAGTCCCGAATTTCAATGACGCCATTTTCTATGGGTGATGTTGATGAACTGCATGTCACTGCTACGACTCATCAGTATGTTTGGGAAGGTTTTACAGTTCGAGTCAATATCGGCGGAACCGTAAATGTGATGAACTCTCTCGCCGCTGCAACGACAGCTCGTGAAATCGGTATCAGTATTGATGACATCGTTAGTGGTCTTGAATCGGCTCCTGCTGTCCCAGGTCGGTTTGAAAAAGTTGAAAGCGGTCAAGATTTTGTTGTTCTTGTCGACTTCGCTCATACGCCAGATGGACTCGCAGAGGTATTGCGCTCTGTTCGAGCATCGTCCCCTGATTCAAGGGTGATTCTGGTTTTTGGATGCGGTGGAGATCGCGACAAAATGAAGCGACCAATCATGGGGGAAGTTGCTGTTTCTTTGGCAGATGTTGTCATTGTGACTTCTGATAACCCGCGTTCTGAAGATCCTGAGGCAATTATGTCGTCGATCATTGCTGGTATCCCAGATCACATGCGACATCGATTGTTGTCAACAGATGTGGATCGTCGTCGGGCTATTCAACGTGCGATGAGCATTGCCCGTGCTGGAGATGTAGTTCTGATTGCTGGTAAAGGTCATGAAGTGAGTCAAACCATTGGTTCTGAAAATTTTCCCTTTGATGACCGCGAAGTTGCTTTAGAAATGTTGAGGAGTGTCTCATGATTGCTGTCATGATCGCTGGAGCAACGGCCATGATCTTCTCGTTGCTGGGAAGTCGTTTTCTCATTTCTTTCTTTCGTAATCGTGGCAAAGGCCAGCCAATTTTGGGCAAAGAAGATCATGGTCCTGAGCACCATCAAAAGAAATCAGGAACACCTACGATGGGTGGTATTGCAATTGTTTCTTCAGCGATAGTCGGTTGGACCGTTGCTCACCTTCGCGATGGACTCGCATTTTCTAATCAAGCTCTCATCATTTGGGTCGGCATTTTGGTCATGGCAACGATGGGCCTGTTGGACGACATCATCAAAGTCAACAAGGGTCATAATCGCGGAATCTTTTGGAAGAAGAAGAGTTACATCACCTTTGCCATGGCTTGTGGAGTCACCTGGTGGCTGGCAGCCGCAACCGATATTTCAGAAACGTTGTCGTTCACTCGCTTTGACTTGCCAGGTTGGCAGATTCCTTGGTGGCTATGGGTCATATGGACTGCGGGAATGATGTGGGCAACGACCAATGCCGTGAATGTGACTGATGGACTTGATGGCTTGGCCGGTGGGTCAGCCCTATTCGGATTTTTGGCTTTCACCATTATCGGTTACTGGTCCTTTAGAAATCCCGAGTTATATGGGGTGCTTGGCGGCGGTACCGTCAACCCACTTGACCTCGCAGTCTTGTCCGCTGCTTTTGCCGGAGCATGTGGAGGGTTCTTATGGTGGAATGCCGCTCCAGCCAAAATCTTCATGGGTGATGTTGGAGCGCTCGGAATTGGTGCCGCGCTTGGACTGCTCGCCGTTGCAACAAATACGCACTTCCTCTTGCCGTTAATTTGCGGAGTCAATGTGATGGAAGCAGGCTCCGTCGCAATTCAAATGGTGATTTTCAAGGCGTCTGGCCGTACTCGCCGATTCTTCCGCATGACACCGATTCATCATCATTTTGAATTGATTGGTTGGCCCGAAACCACAGTCATCATTCGCTTTTGGATTATCGGCGGTATCTGTGTCGCAGGTTCATTGGCTCTTTTCATCGGTGACTTCACCCGAATGAGTGACGCGATTCTTCCATGAGCAAACCAGTTCTTGTGTATGGCGTTGGAGTTGCGGGTTTCGCAACAATTAATTTTCTGCTACGCCAGAACATCGATGTCATCGCGGCAGATGATCACCTCGATGAATCGAAGCAAGTCGAATTGCGCAAGCTAGGAATTGAAGCTGTCAACGCGCCTACAGGAAATGTCCTACGTGACTTGGTAGCAAATTCTTCATACGTTGCCCCTGCTCCCGGGATTCCAGAAACTCATCAAGTCATCAACGAAGCAGTATCGCAACATAAAGATTTGAAGACTGAACTTGATATTGCCTACGAAAGGGAATCTCAGCGAGTTGGCGGTCCGCGACCAATGTTGGCAGTAACTGGCACCGACGGAAAAACTACGACGGTGATGATGGCCGAAGCGATTTTGCAGGCTGCTGGCCGTAAAACAATTGCATGCGGGAATACCGAAGTGCCTCTTGTTGACGCGCTTGACATGGAAGTTGATTCATTCGTAGTTGAGGCGTCATCGTTTCGATTGGCCTTTATTGAAAGTTTTCGTGCAGAGGCCTCTGCCTGGTTGAACTTTGATTCCGATCATCTTGATTGGCACACATCCCTAAGTGCCTATGAGGCAGCGAAAGCGCGAATTTGGCGCAATGTACGACCGACCGACACCGCCATCGGCGTTTCTGGTGAAGTCGAAGTACTGAAGCATTTACAAGTTGCAACATGTCGTCGTCGTGTTATCGGAGGTTCCGGCGATTACCGCAATGTTGATGGGACACTGACCGGACCTCAGGGTGCGATCATGGTTTCGTCAGAACTGCGACGATCACTACCTCATGATGTTTCAAATGCACTTGTTGCAAGCGCTTTATGCATCGAGTCGGGTTTGGCAACCACAACCGATGCAGCAACAGCGCTGAGTGCGTATACGGCGCCTCATCATCGGATCGAATTCATTGGCGAAAGCGACGGAGTTCGCTGGTTTGACGACTCTAAGGCAACTTCTCCTCATGCTGTAGTTACGGCTTTGCGAGGATTTGAATCAGTTGTACTTATCGCTGGCGGCCGCAATAAGGGATTAGATCTCGCGCAGATCGCCATTGAAGCTTCGCGAGTGAAGTCTGTTATTGCGATTGGTGATTCAGCTGAACTGATTTCGAAAATATTTGCTGGTCTGAAACCAGTAGTTGTGGCTGACTCGATGCAGACAGCTGTCGAACAAGCAGCGCGTTTGGCTTCGGCAAACGATGTTGTTTTACTTTCACCTGGGTGTACCAGTTTTGATTGGTACGGAGGATACGCAGAACGCGGCGATCATTTTGTTGGTTTAGTGCGTCAATATATTTCTTCAGTTCGTTCACAAGGAGTTATCAAATGACCGTAGCTATACAACGGCAAACTCGCCGACCGAAAGAAATTTCAGATCGTCGACGACTTGCATACGAGCGCGCTCAAATGGCTCGGGCTGGACAAGGCAAAATTCGTTCACGTTTTCGTGAAGATGTCAGCCGTGACCCCAAGCCACTCGGCTTCTACATGATTCTTGCTGTGTCTATCACCTTGGTTCTTTTTGGTTTGGTGATGGTCCTATCGGCCTCTTCAATCACTTCATTTCATAACGGTGGTTCGCCGTGGAAGTTATTTATCCGTCAAGCAACTATGGCTGGTCTTGGCGGAGTCGGCATGTCCTTTGCCTATGCTTTTCGCCTGGATTATCTCCGCCACCTGGCCAAGATTCTTCCGGGTGTTGGAATCGTTCTCATGTTGATGGCATTCATCCCAAAATTTGGAACGAGTGTCAATGGTGCGCATGCGTGGGTGCATATTGGAGACCAAAAACTTCAACCGTCAGAATTCATGAAGTTGTTCATCATTATTTTTGGAGCGGACTTGCTGGCTAGTCGCGACAAAGAAATGGGAACTCTCAATCGCACAATGTTTCCATTCTTAGGTGTTGTTTGTTTAGGTGCCGGGTTGTCGATCGTTCAAAGCGATCTTGGTTCGTGCATTGTGATGTTGGGAATAGCGGCATCTATTCTTTTTCTTGCTGGCGCTCCCTTGCGCCCAATGGCCGGCCTTGGGTTAGCTACGGCAGTATTCGGAACGATCTATTTGAATTTGAGTCCCGACAAGATGTCGCGCTTTACCTCGTTTATGCATCTTGAAGCATTGCGAGAGAGCGATAGTTATCAGGTGTACCAAGCACTCATCAGCTTGTCGAATGGCGGAGTGACTGGCACCGGAATCGGTGCAGGAAGCGGCAAATGGGGCTATGTACCGTTGGCCCATAGTGACTTCATCTTTGCAATTTTGGCTGAAGAAATGGGTCTACTTGGAGTCATTGGTCTCGTAACACTGTTCGCATTCTTGATTTATTTCGGTCTGCAGGTGGCTTTGTCATGTCGCCATCGTTTCGGCATGCTTTTGGCTGGCGGAATCTCGGCATGGTTCTTGATTCAGATTGTCATCAACATCGGTGGCGTTGTTGGTCTGTTGCCCGTGACAGGACTTACGCTGCCATTCATCTCTTTTGGTGGCACATCGCTTATTGTCTCGATGGTGGCTTGCGGATTATTGATGAACGTAGCTCGCCGTCCGCGATGACGACGTTTGCGGTGATCGCAGGGGGTGGAACATCTGGACATGTTCTGCCAGCAATTGCGATTGCTGAATCGCTGGTCGACTCGGGAATAGATCTCCAACAGATTTATTACACCGGTGCGAAAAGGGGTATTGAAACCGAACTCCTTCCTCCCTCGGGGATTCGTCATTCTTTTTTTGACGTTGTTGGACTACAACGAAGTTTTTCGGCGAAGGCGCTCCGAAACAATATTGCGTTCTTTCCCCGTTTGCTGAAGGCACGCCGTAGCGCAGTCGTGCTCTTCAAAGATGAATTGCCAAAAGTGGTCGTCAGTGTTGGTGGGTACGCGAGCCTGCCAGCAGTTTTGGCAGCACGAAAATTGGGTATTCCGATTGTTGTCGTCAGCTACGACAGAATCCCCGGTCGTTCGAGCAAACTGACGTCACGATTTGCCCAAGCCACTGCTGTGGCATTTCCAGCAAGTGAACTTCGACGGGCCGTCATGACTGGTGCTCCGGTACGGCGAGTGATTCGAAACATTGATCGGGTACAAGATCGAAAAGCCGCAAGGCAACGTCTCGGTATTCCTGAGGGTTCGTTCTTTATCGGAGTGATCGGTGGATCGCTTGGATCGCTCATGCTGAATAACGCTGTGAGTGAGTTCGTGAAAGAATTTAAGGATGATTCGCAGTTGGCACTTCGTCATGTTGTCGGGCCAAGATTTATGAAATCGTATGCGAATCCTGTAGCGAATTCAGAAGTAGCCATTAAATACCAGGTGGTTGCTTACGAAGAAAACATGGCTGATATTTATGCCAGTGTTGATTTGCTGATTGGGCGGGGTGGTGCAGGAACGATTGCTGATGTAGCCGCCGCCGGTGTTCCCGCAATTTTGATTCCGTGGCAAGGTGCAGCAGATGACCATCAAACGGCGAATGTGAAATACCTTTCCGAAAATGGAGCAGCGATTTTGTTGGCTGAAGATCTTGTTGCAAGTGACCTATCTAAAATCATTGTTGAACTTCGATCTGACTCAGAAAAGTTGCAGCAAATTTCCGCTCGAGCCTTTGCAATTGGTGAGAAAAATCGGCAAGGCACGATTGCTGCGGTTATTCAAGATGTCGCGGATGGTCGCAGTGTATGAGTGAAGTTCTCGACTTGCATCAGCACTCGCGCCTCCATGTTGTCGGTGTCGGCGGTCCTGGCATGAGCGCTATAGCTACATGTCTCGCGCAAATGGGTCACGAGGTTTCTGGAAGTGATATCAAAAGGTCTGATGTCATAGACCGACTGACTGATCTAGGTATACAGATCAATATTGGGCACGATCAGTCGGTTGTTCACGGGTGCGACGCAGTCACAGCATCAACTGCGATTCCACGATCAAATATTGAGTTAGTTGAGGCAGAACAAAGTGGGGTGCAGGTTCTCACTCGAGCGACAATGCTCGCATCTATTTGCGCTATGCGGCCATCGATTGCTGTTGCTGGGACGCACGGCAAGACTACGACGACGTCATTGCTTGTTCGTATTTTTGCTGAGGCAGGAATTGACCCGAACTTTGTAGTTGGTGGTGATCTCCTTGATGAAGGAGTTGGAGCGAGGTGGACTGGCTCGTCGTGGACGATTGTTGAAGCCGATGAGAGCGATGGGACTCACCTTGAATTGCCATTGGCCGGTTCAATTCTCACAAATATTGACTCAGATCATCTCGATCAGTACGGGGACCTTCAAGGAGTCGCTGCCGGGTTCCAGCAGTATTTATCTGGGATAAAGGGACCAGTCGTTGTTTGCATCGACGATCCGCTAATCGCTGATATGGAGAAACCTGCTCAGACATTTACTTACGGATTTTCGTCCGATGCGAACTTCCGATGTCATTCAATTGAAGCGACCCATGGTGAGACGACATTTTCCCTAACCTCAAACGACCGAGCACCCCACTTGGCGGATCTCAAGGTTCGTATGTCGTTACGTGGTCGACACAACGTGCTGAATGTCACCGGTGCAATTGCGATGGCGGTAACGCTTGGTGTCGATCCTCAAGTTGCGATCGCTGCAGTAGCAAGATTTGGTGGGGTTGGTCGGCGGTTTGAAATTATTGGCAATGTTGATGGCATTACCTTCGTTGACGACTATGCGCATTTACCGCGAGAAATATCGGCAGTGATGTCGGCTGCGAAAACGAGTGACGATCGCTGGAGTCGAGTTGTGGCAGTTTTTCAGCCCAATCGTTATAACCGCATGGCAATCATGTCTGACGAGTACGCCGATGCCTTCGTTGACGCGGACCTCGTAGTGATCACCGATATCTATGCCTCCGGAACGAAAAAGATCGCTGGAGTGACCGGACATCTGGTAGTAGATGCTGTGAAAAAAGTTCATCCCACGAGTGAAGTGCTGTGGCATGAGGACCGCGAATCATTGGCCGAATTCGTGAATCACGTTCTTCTAACTGGAGACGTTTGTATTTCAATGGGCTGCGGCGATGTTGAATCCTTGCCCCGTGAAATTCTTAGCCTTCGTTTAGGCGGTACGAATTCATGAGTTCGAAAATTGAACAAGCTGCGGAAGTTCTTGGTGAATTAGCACAACGCCATTTTCCGGTATCCACCTTGACGACTTACAAAGTCGGAGGAACCGCCGCTTTGTTTTGTCGAGTCAATGATTTGGAGACTTTGTTGCACGTGGTGCGAGTGGCAAAGGATTCATCCCTCAACCTTGTCGTGCTTGGGCGAGGGAGCAATAGTTTGTTTGCCGATGCAGAGTTTGAAGGAATCGTGGCGCAACTTGGTGATTTTGCGCAACATCTAGAGATGCCACAGCAAAACGAAAAGAGTGTTGTCACAGTCGGTTCAGCGGTTACTTTGCCCGTCATGGCTCGACGTACTGCTGCTGCAGGGCTTTGTGGATTCGAATGGGCCGTTGGGGTGCCTGGCACAATTGGTGGCGCAATCAAAATGAACGCCGGAGGACACGGGTCAGATATTGACGAATCTTTGTTGAGTGTCCGGATGTATTCGAGCAGCTCGGGCCAGGTCTGCGAGATGGCAAAGTCAGAGTTGGGTTTACGATTTCGCGGTTCAACCATAGATGACGATGACATCGTGATTGACGCGACGTTCCAATTGACTTGGGGAGACAGCGAACGAGCATTGAAAATGATTGACGAGATCGTGAAATGGCGTCGTGAAAATCAGCCTGGTGGTCAAAATGCAGGGTCAGTTTTTGTTAATCCGATTCCTGGAGAGATAGCAGCCGGTGAGTTGATTGACCAATGCGGACTTCGGGGATTCCGTATTGGCACTGCCGAGGTTTCCACCAAACATGCCAATTTTATTCAGGCCGATTCTGATGGATGTGCGAGTGATGTCGTTGCTGTGATGGAACATGTCAAAAAGGTCGTGAAGGACAAAACTGGGTTTGACCTTCGGTCAGAAGTACGACTTATCGGGTTCGATGATGCAACAAGAACTAGAGGCGCGCATGAGTGAAAAATTTTCAATACTTAAGAAACTTGTCCAAAAGGTTCGCCCAAGTGATTTTGATGCATCAGACGAATTGGTCAGCGCGCAGAAGGTTCCGGTCACAAAAGTTGATAGCTCGGGCAAAAAGCGCGTTGTTATTTCTGACAACTCTGAGTTGATTAATAGAAAATCAAGTCGATCCGATTCTGACAATGGTGCATCTCGATTCCGGTTACGACGCATTGCGGTTCGCCGCGAAGAGGGACGGCAACGCCTACGGTGGTTTACCATCATCGGACTTGTCGTCGGTCTAGGCATTGTCGTCCTGCTCTTATTGACAAGTCCAATCTTGTCGGTTCGCAAGGTTGAAGTGGAAGGGGTCGTGTACGCCGACCCTGATGTCATCTCGGCGGTCGTGGACAGTATCGATGGCAAGCCGATATTGACCGTTGACTTAGATGCAGCCGAGAAGAAATTGTTGACGATTCCGTGGGTGCGACAAGTGAGAGTCTCAATGCATCTGCCAGCGCGAGTAACGGTCGAGATTGTTGAACGCAGTCCAATTGCATTCTTCCGTTCAGTGGACGGATTTAACCGAGTCATCGATCGCGATGGACGTGTCCTTGATGTGATCGAAGGAGACCCCACCGACTACACGCCGATTATCGGTACCGGTCCGAACATTTCTGCAGGACAAACGGTCGAACAACCCTTCTTGGGAGCCGCTGAATTGATCAATGCACTCCCAGCCGACTTGCGTGCTCGACTATTGACATTGACCGTGAGTCCAGATGGCGAAGTTTCTTTAGCCCTCACCAACAATGTTGAGGTGCTCTTTGGACGACCAGATGATTTCCAGGTCAAGCTGGTTGGGGTGGTGAACGAAATTAAGCGGCAGGGTAGTGATCGCTATGCCGTGATTGACGTTTCTAGTGGTCAACCGAGCGTTCGATGACCATTCTGCACTTGTTTTGTGCGATTGGAGTACCGATGCATGTCCCAATTCCTGCTGTGAGCAGGACTTCTGATGTGCCATCGGGTGGGGTATCCCCCCATTAGAGATTCAGAAGTGCGAGACTGACTGGAGAAATAGTAGTAATTTTCAACTCAACGTCGGCTTGCCGACACCCGAAAGCGGAGGAGTCTCCCGACATGGTTGGTGGACAAAACAATTACATCTGCCAGATCAAGGTTGTTGGCGTCGGTGGCGGTGGCGTCAA
>Ga0214919_10001748_pt1 | contig 35129 bp, 32 predicted proteins | sample LL1503_MetaG_FD_177994 | JGI IMG/M metagenome (GOLD analysis project Ga0214919, IMG submission 177994) | Freshwater microbial communities from Lake Lanier, Atlanta, Georgia, United States - LL-1503 | ecosystem: Environmental > Aquatic > Freshwater > Lake | place: USA: Georgia | collected...
TGAAGTGGCGGCCAGCGCAGCAAGAAGCAACAAGGCCGCAAAGCCCACCAAGATAAAAGGGCGCTTGGCAATGTCCTTGGCGATATCGTCGGGGTCCAAGCCCATGTCGAGCCAACCGTAGGCCATGAAGTGCAGCAGCACGTAGAAAAACACAAACAAACCCACCATGCGGCGCAGTCGCGCCAACGCGGGCAAACCACCCATCACCCTGAGCGGCGTGACAAACAGCAACAGGCACAGCATGCGCAGCGTCCAGTCGCCGGTGGCGCGCACCAGGGCCTCGGCAGGGTTGGCGCCCAGGCGGTCGAATGCTGCGCCGTAGGCCAGCCAGACCAAAGGCATCAGGAGCAGGCAAAAAAGCAGGGGCTTAGCTGCGGCGCCAGCTAGAAAACGCTGGAGCTTTGGGTGCGACATACCAAGCGGTGGCGCGCGGCCTAGTAATTGGTATTGAGATCCATACCGGCGTAGAGCTGTCCGACCTGCGCCTCATAGCCGTTGAACATCAGGGTTTTACGCTTTTTGGTGAACAAACTGTCCTCGCCAATGCGCCGCTCCGTGGCTTGGCTCCAGCGCGGGTGGTCGACCTCCGGGTTGACGTTGGAATAAAAGCCGTACTCGTTGGCAGCGGCCTTGTTCCAGGCGGTAGCGGGTTGTTTTTCGGTGAAACGGATTTTGACAATGCTCTTGGCGCTCTTGAAACCGTACTTCCAGGGCACCACCAGCCGCACCGGCGCTCCGTTTTGGTTGGGCAGCACCTCACCATACATGCCAAAGGCCAGTAAGGTCAGGGGATGCAGGGCCTCATCAAGCCTTAGAGCCTCCACATAGGGCCAGTCCAACACACGGCTGCCGACAAAGGGCATGGTTTTCGGGTCGGCCAGGGACACGAATTCGACGTACTTTGCGCTGCCCAGCGGCTGCACACGCGCGATCAGCGCCGCCAGAGAATAGCCAACCCAGGGAATGACCATAGACCAGCCCTCAACGCAGCGCAGGCGATAAATGCGCTCTTCCATGGGGCTGAGCTTGAGCAAGTCTTCCAACGCGAACTTACCCGGCTTTTTCACAAGGCCTTCCACCGCTACGGTCCAGGGCGCAGTCTTGAGGGTGTGGGCGTTGGCAGCAGGATCGGCTTTGTCAGTGCCGAATTCATAAAAATTGTTGTAACCACTGGCGTCCTTGTAGGCCGTGGTTTTTTCCGGCACCGTAGCACCAGTGACTTTGGACGGGGCGCTGGAGAGGCTGGGCAATTTGCCTGGTTTTTCGCTGCCTGTAGATTCTGCAAAGGCCTGGCGCGAGACCCAGCTTGCAGCACCCAGCCCGACGACGCCACTGGCGGCACGTTGCAGCCACAACCTGCGGTTTTCAACCCAATGGGGGTCGGTAATTTCGCTGGAAAGGGGCGTGACCGTCCCCTTCAAACCATTCTTTTTATCCATCCCTAAACTCCGAGCAAAGCAACAAAGCCACTGCCGGAGCGCACTTAACGCAGACCGGCGACGTAATCGGCGAGGGCTTTGATCTCGCGGTCGTTCAATTTTGCCGCCACTTGAGACATGACGTTGTTGTTTTTGCGCACGCCGTCACGGAATGCTGTCAATTGCGCGGTGGCATAGTCGGCATGCTGGCCGCCCAGACGGGGGTATTGCGAGGGGATGCCAGCGCCGTTAGGACTGTGGCAACCGGCACAGGCTGGGACTTGGCGATCGGCGATACCACCGCGGTAAATGCGCTCACCCAAAGCCACGGTTTCTTTGTCTTTGGCGAAGCCTGTTTTGGCTGGTTTGGTGGCGAGCCAGTAGGCGATGTTGCGCATATCCTCGTCCGACAGCGCGGCGGCCATGCCGCTCATGATGGCGTTGGCACGCTTGCCCGATTTGAACTCTTGCAGCTGTTTGACCAGGTATTCAGGGTGTTGTTGGGCCAATTTTGGATTGGCTGGCGTACCCGAATTGCCGTCGGCTCCATGGCAGGCGGCGCAGACTGCGCCAAAGCTGGCTTCGCCTTTGGCCAGATCGGGCTTGGCTGCTTTGGCAGGCGCCTCAGGCGCTGACGTGTTGGCGGCTGCCAAGAAGGGGCTTGCAGCCAGCGCTGCGACGAGAAAAAGTTGTGCTATCGACTTCATAGGGCAGTGGAGTATCTGGTGGGCAAAAACACGGGCATTCTACAATGCGACACTGGGTTTACCCGCTACAACAATGATTACAAGCATGACTGCCACGCCAAACCCCAATCCCCAAGCCCCGCTGAAATCGGGCGCTGCGGCAGTCGAAAAATCGCCCGGCGCCCTGGCCATGGGGTGGTTGCACACCGCCAAGTTCCTCACCACCGCGCCACAGCTGCACTTTCTGCCGGCGCTGGACGTGCCTGAGATTGCCTTTGTCGGGCGGTCTAACGCGGGCAAATCCACCTGCATCAACACCCTCACACAACAAAAACAGCTGGCGTTTGCCTCCAAACGCCCCGGGCGCACCCAGCACATCAATTTATTCTCTGTGGGCAAACAGGGCGTGATGGACGCAGTCCTAACCGACTTGCCAGGCTATGGCTACGCGGCGGTTCCAAAGCAAGACAAGATCCGCTGGCAGCAGGTGATGGCCAATTACCTGGTCAGCCGCGAGAACCTCAAAGGCATCGTGCTGATGTGCGATCCACGCCATGGCATGACCGAGCTCGACGAGGTCTTGCTCGACGTGATTCGTCCGCGTGTGGAAGAGGGTCTGAAATTCCTGGTGGTATTGACCAAAGCCGACAAGCTAACCCGGGCCGAATCAACCAAAGCCCTGTCGATTGCCAAATTGCAGGCCGGTGGCGGCGAGGTGCGCTTGTTTTCTGCGCCCAAGCGCACCGGCGTAGAGGATGTAGCTACCTTGCTATGGGACTGGGCACACCCCAAGGGCGCCACGCTGGCCTCTGCGCCCGACGCGCTGCGCTCGCAGGAAAACGCTAGCGTCTGAGGCGCAAGCGGTCCACATCAATAGGGCGGCGCTTCGCCCTCGGGGCGGTCCTTGAAGCGCTTGTGTACCCAGTAGTACTGGGCTGGCGAGCGGTCGATGTAGGTCTGCAAGCGCAGGTTCATCAGCGCCGTATCGGCCACCAGGTCATCGGTTGGAAAGTCGCTCCAGGCTGGAGAAATTTCGATTTCATAACCCCGGGGCGTGATGCGCGCCACCATCACAATCACTTTGGCGCGACCCAGTCGAGCCACCCGGGAGAGTGACGGTACGGTGGCAGCCAGCACCCCGTAAAAGGGCACAAAAACCGACTCTTTGGGCTCGTAGTTCATGTCGGGCAACAGGCACAAAGGCTCACCCGCACGCAGTCCAGCCAGCACCGGTTTGAAGCCCTCTTTGCGGTCAAAAAGACGTCCGCCACCAAAGCGTTGGCGCCCTCTGAGTATCCAAGCATCCACCACCGCATTGGTTTGCCGGGCATACACGGTCATGAACTGGCGCGGCAGTTGCTGCGTCAAAGCCACCCAGCCCGCGTCCATTCCCACAAAGTGGGGGGTAAATATCAGCGTGGGCGCATGGCCGTCCAACTCATGGACCGCGCCTACCAACTCAACGCGCTTGCGCGTCACCTCGGGCGCGGCATACCAGAGCCAGCCCCGGTCCAGCCAGGCCTGGGCGAAATAGACAAAGCACATGAGTGTTTGGGCTCGGCGCTGCGCCAGCGACCAAGCCGGAAAACAGAGGCGCAAATTGGTTGCCACCACGCGTCTGCGCGACGCCACGGTGACATACAGCATCGCCCCCAGTACCCACCCCAACGCGCGCACCCAAGCCAGCGGCAAGACGGCGAGCCATTGGGTCAGCAGCAAAGGGATGCGGGCCAGCATGGTGGTGGGTTGTTTGGTTTACACCCTAAGCGTGAGCATCGGTACGTGGCTGCTTGTAGCGCGCATAGCCCCACAGGTACTGGCCGGGGTGCTGCAGCACCAAAGCTTCGAGTGCCTGGTTCATTTGCACCACGGCGTCCTCTTCCTTGGAAGCGCTGATAGCGTCCGCGGGTAATACATGCACCACATAGCCCCGGCCCCAGGGCAGGCGCTCGCCCCAGGCCAATAAAGTCACAGCGCCGGTTTGCTGCGCCAAGCGCGCCGCCAGCGTCATCGTGTACGCAGGTTTGCCGAAAAACGGCGCCCACACCCCTTGTTGCAAGGGCGGCACCTGGTCGGGCAACAGACCCACACACTCGCCGCGCTTGAGCGCCTTGAGCATCTGCTTCACACCACCCAACGTGGTCGGCGCCGTGCGCAAGCCCGGTCGGTCTCGGGCAATAGCCTCCAGCCCGGCCAACCAGGCCTGGCGCGCTGGACGGTACAGCGCAGTCATGGGGTGCGCATGGCCATAGCGCGTCGCATAGGCCTGCGCCGTGACCTCAAAGCAGCCCAGGTGCGGGGTGATAAACACCACGCCCCGGCCCAGGGCCAGGGCCTCATCCACCCCTTCGGCGCCCTGCCAACGCACGGTCACTGGGCGGCCGAGCCACAGGCGCGGCAATTCCATAGCCAAACAGCCTGCGTTTCCCACCGCTGCGCGCCACGCGCTTGGCCGCAGTCCGGCCTGACCCGCGTTGGCCACAAAACGGCGACGGTAGCTTGGCGACAAGAAAAACACCGCCCAGCCCAACACCACGCCCCATGCATGCAGCAGCCACAGCGGCCAACGTGCAAGCAGGTGAAAGAAGATTCGCATCGGTGGGGTAAACTAAGTGCGGTCGCTGAGTTATGAACTACTTGCAGGGCGACCACCGCGATGGCGGCCTGGCAACGGGTGATCATTGTGCCCTGTCCCCTTCGGACACATCTGCTAAAGCGTTCGCTGAAAGCTCCAAAGCCCAAGCAACGCTACCAGTTGTTTTTTTATTTTGGAGTACAAATTATGGCGAACGATTTTCTCTTCACATCCGAATCCGTCTCTGAAGGCCACCCCGACAAGGTAGCCGACCAGGTATCCGATGCAATTCTGGACGCAATCTTTAAGCAAGACCCCAAGTCCCGCGTAGCGGCCGAGACGCTGTGCAACACCGGCTTGGTGGTGCTTGCCGGTGAGATCACCACCAATGCGCATGTGGACTACATCCAGGTGGCGCGCGACACCATCAAGCGCATTGGCTACGACAACACCGAGTACGGCATTGACTACAAGGGCTGCGCGGTGCTAGTGGCCTACGACAAGCAAAGCAACGACATCGCCCAGGGCGTAGACCATGCCTCGGACGACCACCTCAACACCGGCGCGGGCGACCAGGGCCTGATGTTTGGCTACGCCTGCAACGAGACGCCCGAACTCATGCCCGCGCCCATTTACTACGCCCACCGCCTGATGGAGCGCCAAGCCCAACTGCGCAAAGACGGACGCATGCCCTTTTTGCGCCCGGACGCCAAGAGCCAGGTCACCATGCGCTACGTCAACGGCAAGCCCCACAGCATTGACACGGTGGTGCTATCGACCCAACACAGCCCGGACCAGTCGCAGGACCAGCACAGCATGAAGGCCAGCTTCACCGAGGCCATCATCGAAGAGCTGATCAAGCCCGTGCTGCCCAAGGAGTGGCTGCAAAACACCCGCTACCTGGTGAACCCCACCGGCCGTTTCGTGATCGGCGGCCCCCAGGGCGACTGTGGTTTGACCGGTCGCAAAATCATTGTGGATACCTACGGCGGCGCCTGCCCGCACGGCGGTGGGGCTTTCTCGGGCAAGGATCCGTCCAAAGTCGACCGCTCAGCCGCCTACGCCGCCCGCTATGTGGCCAAAAATGTGGTGGCGGCCGGTCTGGCCACCCAATGCCAGGTGCAAGTGGCCTACGCGATTGGCGTGGCGCAACCCATGAACATCACCGTCTATACCGAAGGCACGGGCGTGATGTCCGACGACAAGCTGTCGGCTTTGGTGGCCGCGCACTTCGACCTGCGCCCCAAGGGCATCATCCAGATGCTGGACCTGCTGCGACCAATTTACGAAAAAACGGCAGCCTATGGCCATTTCGGGCGCGAAGAGCCGGAATTCACCTGGGAACGCACGGACCGGGCGCAGGCCCTGCGCGCAGCAGCAGGTCTGTAGAAACCTGCGCCGGATGAAACTCCAGACCCAACGCTTCATAGACCGCTGGCTAGGCCAGTTCCTGTGCGCGGTGGTCTCGGGGTGGGTGCGGATGACGGGCACCAAGACGCCGTTACTGGCGGCGCAGCCGCGCAATATCTTGGTGATTTTGCTTTCTGAGATGGGCAGCATCGTCTTGGCCGGGCCGATGTTTGCCGAGCTGCGGCGGCGCTACCCCACGGCGGCAATCCATGTCCTGCAGCTCAAGAAAAACCAGGAAGTCTCCAAACTGTTGCGCCTGAGTCAGGACGAGCATTTGCACAGCTTGGACGACAGCTCGGGGGCGCGCCTGCTGGGCGACATCCTGCGCTTTAGCCTGCGCATGCGCCGCCTGGGTGTGGACGTGGTGGTGGATTGCGAGCTGTTTTCGCGAGTGAGCGCCCTGCTGTCTTTTGCCTGTGGCGCGCCGCTACGGATAGGCTTTACGCCGCACACGCAAGAGGGGCTGTACCGTGGCAGTTTTATCAACCGTGCCATTCCCTACAACCCCTACCAGCACATTAGCAAACAGTTTTTATCGCTGGTGGACGCCCTGTCTGCCGACAGCGTGCCGAGAAACAAAGCCGCGCCGATTCGCCCCACACCTGCGCACACCGAACTGGCGGTGCCGTTTTCCGAGCCTGAGCTGGCCACCTACCGCGCCCAGTTACACCACGACCATCCCACAGTAGCCCAGCGCGCGCTGGTACTGCTCTACGCCGGGGGCGGCATCTTGCCCGAGCGGGCTTGGCCGGCAGCGCATTACGCGCGGGTAGCACAAGGCCTGTGCGCGGCGGGGTTTGCCGTTGGGCTGATTGGCCTGAAGGACGATGCGCAATTGGCCAAGGATTTGCAGGCACAAATCCAGAGCGATTTCTGCATCGACCTGACCGGCTACACCCGCAGCATCCGCGAACTGCTGATGCTGTTTTACGCCGCGCAGTTGCTGATCACCAACGACGGCGGACCCGGCCACTTTGCCACGCTCACGCCCATCCAGACCATGGTTTTTTTTGGGCCAGAGACCGGTCGCCTGTACGGCCCACTGGGTACGCGCAACCAAGTTATTGAGTCCGGCATTGCCTGCTCGCCCTGCCTGAGCGCCTATAACCACCGCCTGACGTTTTGCGATGGCGACAACCAATGCCTCAAACGCATTGCGCCAGATCCGGTGCTGGCCGACGCGCTGCGCTATTTGCGGGCTGAGACCACGCTCGCCACAGGCTCTGCAACATGAGCGCCGCACTGGGCTGGCGAGCCCGCGCCATTGACACCCTGACCTGGCTGACGCGCTTTCGCTACCTGAAGTTTGGCCTGGTAGGCGCCAGCGGCACGGTGGTCAATATCTTGGTGCTGTACCTCGGCCATGAATACCTGTTCCAGGCTCTGGAAGGCCCGCAAGGCAAGCCTTGGGCCTCCCTAGCGCTGGCCATTGCCGTGGCCACGGTCAACAACTTCACCTGGAACCGCCTGTGGACCTGGGCCGACCGGGTGCAGGCGCAGCGCGCAGCGGCGTTGGACTCGGTCGACCTTGCCGCGCCCAAGCTGGGCACGCAGCTGCTCAAATACGCACTGGCCTCTTGGTTTGGCATTGGGCTGCAATACGCCCTGACGCTTTGGCTGGCCCACCTGATGCACTACATGCTGGCCAACGTGATCGCCATCGTGCTGGCCAGCGTGAGCAACTTTCTGGCCAACGACCGCTGGACCTTTCGCCGCCGCTAAGCGCGCCCATGCCACTCACGCAAACTGTCCCAACGCGTGTGCCCCATGGCGCCAACCACGCGGGTTGGCCGTGGCTGGTGCTGCTGCTTCTGGCCATTGGCCTGTACTTTTTCGGCCTAGGCGGCTTTTACGCCCCCACCAACGGCGACGAGATGGTGTACATCCACATCGCCCGCCTCACCGCCGAGTCGGGCCACTGGCTGCCTTTGGTATCCGACCTGGACCACATGCGCAACACCAAGCCGCCGCTGCTGTTTTGGCAAGCGCTGGTGGCGGGCAACTGGGGGGCGAACTGGTCGCTGTTTGCGCTGCGCCTGCCCAGCGTGGCCTACACGCTGCTCACCGCTGCTGCCGTGGCCTGGGCCACGCAGCGCCTCACTAGCAACTGGCGCAGCGCCTGCCTGGCGGCGGTAATTTACCTGGCGTTTTTCTCCAGCTTTCGCTACGGCCGGGTGTACCTGACGTCCGCGCCCGAGACCTTTTGGCTGGCGCTACCGATGTGGACCTTGCTGTGGAGCCAATTGCGCCCGCCCGGTGCGGTCGCCATGGGGCCCAGCTGGCTGGCTCGCGCTGCTCCGTGGCGCGCCCCGGCGGTGCTGGTCTGGTTTGGCGCCTTTGGTGTGTGCATGGGACTGGGGCTGTTGTACAAGTCCTTTGCCTTAGTGGCGCCTGCGGCGGCGACCCTGTGGTGCGCATTGCTGGCGGCCCAGTCCGGGCGGCTTCGCCACATGGTGCGCAGCACGCTGGCAGTGGCCTGGAGCACTGCGCTGGCGCTGTGCGTGTTTGCGCTTTGGTTTGCACTGGACCCGGACCCGTCAGCCGTTTGGCAGGAATTTGTCGTCGGCGAAAACGCCGGCAAGATGGCCGGCGCTCAAGGCTACTGGCACGCCGCACTGTCGGGCGACTACCCGCTGTGGACGCAGTTGCTGGCCTACTGCGAAAACGCCGGACTGCTCTTTTTTGTCGTTCTGGGCTTGGCTTGGTCCGGGGGCCGCGCGCTGTTCAGAGGCCAGCCTTGGGCGCAGGCTACACCGGCGCACCGCACGCTGTGGCTGTGGCTGCTGGTGTGGCTGGTCATTTTCAGCATTCCCAGCCAGCGTTCGGCGCGCTATGTGATTCCGGCCATGCCAGCGCTGGCGATACTGGTGGCGGTTTACTGGGATCGGTTGGCGCGCGGGTGGTTCTTGCTCACGGTGCTGCTGACCAGCGCCGCCTTGGTGGTGCTAGGGCGCATCTCTTGGGTCTTGGGGGACATGGACGCGGGCGACCCGCTATGGCGCTGGGCCGCCATGCTTGCCGTTGCCGTGGGTTTGGCTGCAGCCTTGACCGCTTGTATCCGGCGCGATTGGAGCCGAAACGCCACATTGCTGGCCTGCCTGAGCGTCTACGCCACTTTTGGCCTGATGGTGGCGCCGCTGGATGCGGCGCAGGCGCATTACAGCGCGGCCGCAACGCCGCATCTGACGGGCAAAACCGTGGCGGTGCCCAACGGGTTTACCGCCCAATTTGAACGATTCCATTTCATGCTGCCGCACAGCGCGCTCGCGCCCTACGACACCGACGGCCGCAACACCGGCGCCCTGCACCCCGAGCTGCCCGAAGCCGAACGCCTGGACTTTTTGTTGCAGCACTTTGACGCCGTGGTGTGGGTCGACGGCGACTCTGCTGCCACCGCGCCGCCATGCCTTCCACGCTGCACGGCGTTGGGTTACCGCTGGCACGTAAAAAGCCGCCACAAAGCCGGTGAAGTCACACTGGCCAATGTCTGGCACCCCGAGCAATGGTTGTTCGGACGGGAGTGGCTTTTGCAAGCGTCGCCTTAACGCGCCCGCAGTCGGCGCACTGCCAGCGCCTGCAATACGAGCCACAGGCAAGGGTCGAGCACGGCGTCCCACACATTGCCGCTGGGCCAGCGCGCAAGCCCAAAGACCAGCAAAGCGGCGCACAGCTGCCAGGGCCCGCGGGCCCGCCAGGCAGCGCGGCCCGAAACCACCCAGGGAAGCAGCGCAAACGCCCACAGGCCGGCGTAGGTGCTGGGATCAAAACCCCAGGAATAAAGCGAGACCGGAAACACGGCAAAAGTATCCAGCAACAAAACCCATCCCAGCAGCACGGCTCCTATCGCATAGACACGGTCCCACGGCGACACACACACACTGCGCTGCGCCGACGGGTGCACAAGCAGGGTGATTGCCAGCAGGCCCGACACCAGACTGGGAGTTTGGAAAGACAAACCCAGCCAGTAGCTAATGCCCCAGTCCCCTGGCACCCAGGCCCATGCGGCCACCCCACCCGCGGGCCACAACCAGCGGCGCAGGTCACGGGGTTCGAGCGCATGACCGTGCGCCCAAACCCGACCCAGCAGCAACACGCCTGCGGGCAACACCAAGCTCCAGATGGCATACCGAACCCAGAGCAGGCTTTGGGCATCGGGCAACACGGCAGCACCAGACTGTGTCAGGGCAACCCAAGCGTCGGACAAAGTCAAGACCGTTGGGATCATGGGGGAGCCTCGGTGCTGGCGTCCGTAGGCGGCGTTGGGGTCTGGGCGTCCGGGCTCCCATGGATCCAGGACAGCCGCTGCCAGGCAATGCTTTTGCGCTGGTCGGTGTAACTGATCCACAGGCTTTGCCCCTCCCAGGCCATGGCCGGATAGGAATATTCCTGGCCCGGCGGACCTTGCTCCAGGTCTTGCACACCGGTCCAATCGGTGCCGTCCGGCGAACTGGCCAGACGCAGCGTCTGGCGGTTCGAGGTCGAGGGGTTATAGACCAGCAGGTTCTGGCCGCCCACGCGCAAAGCGGCAATACCAGAGTCGGGGTTGTCCAGGGGCAGATCGGGCGCGTCGCTCCAAGTGCGCCCGGCGTCATGGGTTTGGGAGACGCGAATTTTCCCGTCCTCCTTGTTGTCTCGCAGCAAAGCCAACCAATCTGAAGGCGAGGTCGCCAACAAGGCCGGCTGCAAGGTGTGCGTGCGTCGCGAAATGCGCACCATGCCCAAAAACTGGCCGTCGCTGTCCAAGCGCAATGCCACAGGCGTTTTGGCACCCAGCTCAAAATAGGCAGGCAACACGGCACCCCCATCGGCCAGGGGCAGCGGCGCAGTGCGCACTAGGTAGCTCAGATTCCATAGCCACGACAGGGGCAGCACGCGCACTGGCTCAAAGCGCAATGCAGACGACGGTGTGTCTGCGACTTGCTGCAAATGCAGCACCCTGGACGCCGCCCAGCCGCCCCAGCCCGTGGCCACCACAAACAGGTGCATGCGCCCATGCGCATCGAGCCACCCCACCGGGTTGCCCAGACGGCGCAGGCCAAAACCGAGTTGCTCGCCCATGGCGTGGCGGTTCACGACCAACTGAGCCGGGCTCCAAGTCTGGCCGGCCCGGTCCCATTGCGAGGCAGTAATTTGCACATTGGGGGCACTCTCACGGTCGCCTGCAAACCAAAACACGGTGAGCGCAGCCGGGTCGTCCGCAGGCATGACCAACAGTGCGCTGGCGTGCGCAGCCGGTACGTCCGGGGGCATCGGGATATGCCCATGGGCGGACTGCATCCACTGGCCCTCGGGGGCCAAGGTATCTGCCTGCGGCGCAGGGGCCGCCGCCGGGTAGGTGTTTTGCCCTGGCCGCTGCGCCGCGTCCAAGGACCAGGCGGCGGCCACCACCACCAGCGCAAGCACGGCACGCAAAAAAAGACCGAGGAAAAAATGCATATGCGGATCTTATCGGCCTGCAAGCGCGCACCCGTCTGTGGCCAAATGGCAGCTGCGTTACCCGTTCAATCACATCTGTTTACAGCAAACCTTTTATGGCACACAGCAGCAGCATCCTGCGCACCACTCCCCTGTCAGCCCCACCCTGGCCGACGATAGATCCGTTTTTATTTTGCGTGCACCACGTGGACGCCTACCCGCGCGGCAACGCCGCCATGGCGCCGGACGCCGCGTTGAGTGGACGCAACCTGGGCCAGGACTTTGCCGGCAAAGACGGCTGGAGCATGTACCACGGCCAAACCATTCCCGGCTTTCCGGCGCACCCGCACCGGGGTTTTGAGACAGTAACCATCGTGCGCCAAGGGCATATCGACCATTCCGATTCGCTGGGTGCTACCGCCCGCTTTGGCCCGGGCGACGTGCAATGGCTCACGGCGGGCAAGGGCATCGTGCATTGCGAAATGTTTCCCCTGCGCAACACCGATGCGCCCAACCCGGCCGAGCTGTTCCAGATCTGGCTCAACCTGCCGGCAAAAAGCAAAATGGCTGAGCCCCACTTCACCATGCTCTGGGGTGAGAACGTGCCGACCGTGCGCCACGCGGACCGACAAGGCCACACCACCGAGGTGATGGTGGTGGCCGGGACCCTGGACGGCGCCCAAGGCCTGCCGCCGCCACCTGACTCCTGGGCCAGCGAGGCGGACTCGGACCTGGCCATCTTCACCATCCGCATGGACTGCGGGGCGCGCTGGACCCTGCCTGCGGCCCGGCACCCGGACACGCGGCGCCAGCTCTACTACTTCAAGGGCGACGCGCTAACCCTGGCCGGTCAGGCCGTCGCACCCCGGTCGGTAGTGGAAGTGCGGGCGCAGGACGCCATCGAATTCGTCAACAGCGGGCAAGTCGCCGAGTTGCTGATGCTGCAAGCCCGCCCGATTGGCGAGCCAGTGGCCCAGTACGGCCCGTTTGTGATGAACACGCAAGCCGAAATCCACCAGGCTTTTGCCGATTACCGGCGCACCGAATTTGGCGGCTGGCCCTGGGCAAGCAGCGACCCGGTGCACCCGCGTGAGAAAGGCCGGTTTGCCCGGCACGCGGGTGGGCGGATCGAGGAGCGATGAAGAGAAAAGTAGCTAACCATCAGGCCGCACGGAGCCTACCCGCGCTGGGCCCAGCGCAGCACCCGCCGGGCTGCGGACCAGGCGTTCCACAAGCGTCCCCCTCGGGTGAGCGCGCTACCAGGCTTGAGCGCCACCCATGCAGCGGCAATCGCGGCTGCCAGCAGGGGCTTGCGCTGCAGCCACCGCAGTGCATCTGCACCGCGGTCCACGCAGGCCAAGGGAGCCTTCAGAGGTTGCAGTTGTTGACCCAAGGTGGCTCGCAAACCGGCGCTGCGGGTCAGCAAAAGGTCTTGGCGCGCCTGTAAAAAAGGTTTTGTCATTGCCATTTCAACCGGGTTTACCAGGGCTCGACGCTGCATCGCGGTCGCGCTGCAACTCGGTCACGCTGGCGTGGAACAGGCCAGACGGGCTGCGCAAACGGCGCCGGGCCTGGTGCAAAACTCCCAACCCAGAAGCCAAAAAGACCACTGCCGCGCCGACCAAGGCCCCAGTACGGTAGGCGTCCCACAGCAACAGCACCAGCGTGGCGCACAGCAGCACCAGCCCCAGCCCCAGCAACACAAGCGACAAGGCGCCGAGCCACAACGCGGTCAAGAGACGCTGTTTTTCGAACTCCAGCTCCGTACCCAACAGGGCCAGACGAACCTGGGCCATGTCCAGTACGGTGGCCAACACGCGGCTAATTGATGCCCAGATACCGGTTTTTTCTTGGTGAGCCATAGGGCCGCCAGGCCCTAGCGCCGCGAAATCAGCAGGCCCACCAACAGTCCCACACCCGCCGCAATACCCACCGCTTTCCAGGGGTTCTCGTGCACAAACTCTTCGGTGGCGTGCCCGGCGGCTTTGGCACGCGCAATGGCGGCGTCCTGCAAATGGTGCAATTCTTCGGTGGCCTCCGCCAAGCGGGCCTGAACGCGCGCACGCACACCCGCCGCACTTTCGCCCACCTGGTCAGCAGTCATGCGTAGCATTTCCTGCGCGTCATCAATGACCATGCGTAAATCGTCCATTAACTTGGCTTTTTGGTCTGGGTTCATCGACAGCATAAAAATTCTCCTTGGGTACCAATGGAATGAAGCCCCCAGTCTAGCCAGCAGCCAATGAGGTGGGCTTGATCGCAATCAAGCTTCAAAGGATTTTCAAATTGCAAAGGCGCGCCCAGCGTCCAGCCTGCGAAAATAAGCGTTTATCCCATCCCAATACCGGACACCGTATGCCACTGATACCCGCCACCATCCTCACCGGTTTTCTCGGCGCGGGCAAAACCACCGTGCTCAAACGCATCCTGAGCGAGGCCCACGGGCAAAAAATCGCCGTCATCGAAAACGAGTTTGGCGAGGAGAACATCGACAGCGACATTTTGGTGTCTGACACCACCGAACAAATCATCCAAATGAGCAACGGCTGCATCTGCTGCACCATCCGCGAAGACCTGCGCGCCACGCTGCGTGACTTGGCCGAGAAAAAACGCAAAGGCGAACTCGACTTTGACCGCGTGGTGATCGAGACCACCGGCCTGGCAGACCCCGGACCGGTGGCGCAAACCTTTTTCATGGACGATGAGGTGGCCGAGTCCTACCTGCTCGACGCCATATTGACCTTGGTGGACGCCAAACACGCGCCCGAACAGCTCAACGAGCGTCAGGAAGCGCGCCGCCAAGTGGGCTTTGCGGACCAAATTTTCATCAGCAAGTCCGAACTGGTGTCGGCCGAAGACCTGCAAGCGCTACAGCACCGACTCAAACACATGAACCCGCGCGCGCCGCAGCACACGGTGCACTTTGGCGATGTGGCCATCAAAGAATTTTTTGACCTACGCGGCTTCAACCTTAACGCCAAGCTCGACATCGACCCCGATTTCCTGACCGCCGAAGACCATGATCACCACCATGACCATGACCACGGTGAGTCCTGCGACCACCCCTCGCATGCCCACGCCGATCACAGCGGCCACCACCACCACGTGGATGACGATGTCAAAAGTTTCGTCTTCAAGTCCGAACGCGCCTTTGATCCAGCCAAACTGGAAGACTTTTTGGGCGCCATCGTCAATATCTACGGCCCACGCATGTTGCGCTACAAGGGCGTTCTTTATATGCAGGGCAGCGAGCGCAAGGTGATCTTCCAAGGCGTGCACCAGCTCATGGGAAGCGACCTGGGACCAGCTTGGGCGCCAGGGGAAACCAAAAACAGCAAGCTGGTGTTTATTGGCATCGACTTGCCCAAGGACATCTTGCTGCAAGGGATGGAGCAGTCGCTGGTCTGAATTTCAGACACAATGTCGGATTTGATGCGCCGCAGCATTTTGCTTGCGATGCGGTTTAAGCCTCATTGAGAGGAGAAAATCAAATGTTTGCATCGCTCCTGAGATTTGTGGGCTTTCCCGTTAGCAAGCCTGTACACTCCCGCGCCGAAGAGGCTGGCGTTGTCCGGCCAAATGACAAGGGCCATACCGCAAGCCCAGACCCCAAACCCCGTGTTTCTATTAGGAGACCAGTTGTGAACTCCAAGACCGTAAAGCCCGCCAAGGCCCCCCCAAAAGCCAAAGCAGTCCCGCACACGGCCGCCAAAGCTCCCGCCGCTGCAACCAAAACGTCCAAAAAACCGCCTGCCAAACCCATTGCAACTCCAGCGACTGCGGTAAAGAAACCAGCTACCAAACCCACTGCAACGTCAGCGACTGCGGCCAAAAAACCGGCCAGTAAGCCCGCGCCGGCAGTGGTCAAAAAAGCCGTGCTCAGCACCATAAAGCCCCCATCGAAGCTGGCGGCTGCCAAGACCCCGGCCAAAAGCCCGGTCCAAACCAAGAAATCCGCAGCCCCAGCGCCCGTGAAAGTGGCTGCTAAAAAGCCCGTCGCAACCAAGACGGCTCCCTCCAAACCCCAACCGCCCACCCCAAAAGTAGCGGCAACGCCCAAAGCCAAGTCCCCTGTGAATCCCTCCTTACCGAAATCTGTTCCCGCTACTCCAGTCGCAGTACCGCTGGCTCCTGTCGTCGCAACCGCCTTCAACAATGTCGTACCCATCAAGTCGGGGCGCCCCTCATCCCGGTTGGCCCAGCTCACGGTCCCCTCTATGGCGCAATCGGTTGCGTCCACTGCGGCCAAGGCCAGCTACGGCCCGTCCAATGGCTCGCCCACCATCGCGCTGGTGATCCCGGCTATCGTCAAAAAAGACAGCAAACTCGCCAACAACTGGAAAACCAAGTCCGCCGCCCAGTTGAGTGACGCCGAACTGATGGCCATGCCCGACTCTGAATATATGAACGAGACCCAGCTGGCAGCCTTTCGCCTCAAGCTCTCGGCACTCAAACTGGGTATTCTCAACAGCGCTGGTGAAACGACAGAACACTTGCGCGAAGACACGTCCGTGGTTCCCGACCCAGCCGACCGGGCCACGATCGAAGAAGAGCACGCACTGGAACTGCGCACGCGCGACCGTGAGCGCAAGCTGCTTAAAAAGATCGAGCAGTCCATTGCCCGCATTGACGCGGGCGACTACGGGTACTGCGACGAAACCGGTGAGCCCATTGGCGTAGGCCGCTTGCTCGCGCGCCCAACGGCCACACTGTCGCTTGAAGCGCAGCAACGGCGCGAGCTCAAACAAAAAATGTTTGGGGACTAGACCCTCAAGAGCAATGGCCCCTGAGCGTGACGCAAACCAAACCCGACCCGGTTGACGCAACCGAAGCATGGCGGGACAACAGCCCTGAGGCCACAGACGCCGATCGCCTGCGGCACATGCTGCTGGTCCGCAAGCAGGAATTTGCCTATTTGCGCGGCGTGCTGCGGCGCGAGCAAGGACAAGGCACGGACCATGTGATGGGCGGCTTTCCGGCCGGCAACGCCAAGGGCGCTCGTGCGCGTGACGAAACCCTCAAGAAGATTGCTGCCGTCGAAGCCCAATTTGAATCCTTGTGGGTGGCAAGCCATGCCAATCGGCCCGCTGATTCGCCCGCACTAGTGTCAGCGCCAGCGCAAATCGCTGATGCGGCCACTGCCGCTGGCGTGCCCCAAAACTCAAAAGGCCGGCCCTTGGCCCTATCCCAGGCGCTGCCTTTGATGGTAAAGCGTGGCGTGCAATGGGACCAAGACGGGCCAGCCGATACCGTCGCTGCGCTGCGCTGGCATGGCGTGCTCGAGTCGGCTGCCAGCGACGAAACCTTGGTCGCAGCCGCGGTACTTTTCGCCCACGGGAAGTTCAAACAGGCATCCGACCAATTGCTCGAGGCACTCAAGGCCAAGCCGGAACGCCATGAACAAACATTTGCCTTGGCCTTGTGCTTGCTGGAGGTCTTGCGCGCCACCGGCGACCAGCACCACTTTGACTGGGCCGTACTCGAATACGTTGAATACTGGAACGGCGTTACCCCTCAGTGGCACAGTGATGCCTCGCCTGACAAGCCCTGCACGCAAACCAGCAAGGTAGCCCAGCGCAATGGCCAAGACGACGGTATGGATGACCCGCTGGAGGCGTTTTGGCGCTGTCCACCAACCTGGGACGCTAAGGTGACACAAACACTTTTGCGCGATTTGGAACACCGGCGCAGCTACGCTATCGATTGGGCTGAACTCCGGCACATCACCACGGAGGCGGCTGCTTTGGCCAGTCCCCCCATCGCAAAACTGTGCGAACGACCAGTGCACCTGGTATTTTTTGCCACGGCCAATTTGCTTGCAGTGTTACGCAATAACACACCACAAGGACAGTCCCTGAGCGATCGCAGTGCATGGGATTTGCGCTTTGGCTTGCTGCAACTGGCCCGCGAACCCGAGGAGTTTGAGGGCGCTGCGCTGGAATACTGCATGACCTATTTGGAAACCGGCCCGAGTTATAAACCCGGTTTGGGAAGCTTTGTCGGCGACGACGCCTCGCCACCTGCCCTAGCGGCCAGGACCCGCCAGGGCAGTGCCGCGCCTCTCTGGCAGTTGCAAGGCGAAGTACTGGGGTCGTATAGCTTGGGTCTGCCCGACCCGCGCGAGCATCCGACGCCGACTTGTATTCGAATCGCGTGCCACGAACTGGTGCGAATGGACGGGAGTTCCACCAGCGCCTTGCTGGAATGGATTAGCGGCGCACAGACCCAGACCAGCGAAATCCACTTTGACGGGGTTTCTTTGCTGGTTGCGGCGTTTTGGACTGCTTTGGGCATCGACGGCCAGGTACACATCCACCTCAGCGGCCTGCGCTAAGCGCGCCAACCGTCGCCGCTTAGCATGGCGCTTGCCTGAAGCGGGCACCGCGTCTATTTCACGCATTACTTTCAGTGGCCCAGCTAAGTACTTAATTTAGAACGTTTTTTGTCCATTTTGGAATGAAAAGTCGTCTCTAAGTCTTTGATTTCATTGGAAAAATTTCACCCGCACCTTGGCCGAGCACCAAATTTACTGGTAAAGTGCAATTAAGTGCAAATAAGTGGTAAATAGTGCGCAAGACACGCCACTTTTAAATCCAGTTAAAAAAGAGGTGTTTGTGGTGTTTCAAGGTGCGTCGTCAATCACGTTGGATGCGAAAGGTCGGCTATCAGTGCCTACCCGGCACCGTGACGTGCTCAACGCACTGGCGGCGGGCTTTCTGACCATCACCAAACACCCGCACGGTTGCCTGATGATTTTCCCCCGCCCGGAGTGGGACCTGTTTCGCGAGCGCATCTCGGCGTTGCCGATGGCGGCACAGTGGTGGAAGCGCATTTTTTTGGGCAACGCCATGGACGTCGAAATCGACGGCACCGGGCGCATTCTGATTTCTCCCGAACTGCGCCAAGGTGCAGGCATCAGCAAAGACACGGTCTTACTGGGAATGGGCAACCACTTCGAGCTCTGGGACCAAGCCAGCTACGAAGCCCTGGAAGCCAAGGCCATGCAAGAGCAGATGCCCGACGTCTTTAAAGACTTCTCTTTTTGAGCGCAGCAATGCACGCGCTGCCAGCCCATGCCACGGTTCTGTTAACCCAAGCCGTCGACGCTTTGCTCGACGCCCCAGCTCCACCGACACCCCAAGACGGACTTTATGTCGACGCCACGTTTGGCCGGGGCGGCCACACGCACGAAATCCTGTCTCGGCTGTCCGAGCGTGGGCGCGTGCTGGCATTTGACCGCGACCCCGAGGCAGCGGCCCAGGCCCAGGCCATTACCGATCCGCGTTTTTCCATCCGCCAGGAAGGCTTTTCCCACCTGGGGCAGTTGCCCAGCGCCAGCGTGGCCGGCATCTTGATGGACCTGGGTGTGAGTTCACCCCAGATTGACACCCCGGCCCGGGGATTTAGCTTTCGCTTCGAAGGCCCGCTGGACATGCGCATGGACACCACGCGCGGCATCAGTGTGGCGCAGTGGCTGGTCGACGCAGATGTCGACAACATTACGGAGGTGATACGTGACTACGGCGAAGAACGGTTTGCTGGCGCCATTGCAAAGGCGATTGTGGCTCGCCGACAAGAGCACGGGCCCCTTTCAACCACCACCGAACTGGCCCAGCTCGTGGCTGACACGGTCAAAACCCGCGAGCCGGGCCAGAACCCTGCAACGCGCACATTTCAGGCTTTTCGGATTTTCATCAATGCCGAGCTTGAAGAGCTACAGCAGGCGCTAGACGCCGCGCTGCTGGTGCTGCAGCCCGGTGGTCGCCTGGTGGTGATCAGCTTTCACTCGCTGGAAGACCGCATCGTCAAGCAGTTCATCGCCAAGCACTCCAAAGACGAATACGACCGGCGTACGCCCTTTGCCGCGCCCAAACCCATGCGCTTGCGCGCCAAGGGCCGCAGCCGGCCCAGCGCCACAGAAATTTCGGCCAATGCCCGCTCGCGCAGCGCCATCATGCGCGTCGCATTACGCACCGACGTGGGAGCGCACGCGTGACCCGCGTCAATGTGCTGCTGGTATTGGCCATCTTGGCCAGCGCCATGTACTTGGTGGGTGTGCAATATGAATCGCGCCGCCTTTTCACCGAGCTCGAACGAACCCAGCGCGAGGCCCGCCGGCTTAACACCGAGTACGAGCGCTTGCAGGTCGAAAAACGCAGCCAGGCAACGCCCGCGCGGGTTGAGCGCCTGGCGCGCGAAAAGCTGCAAATGCGCCAAGTATCACCCGGAATCACCATGTACCTGGGCAGCGGCGACGCGGCCCAACAGCAGCCATGAGCCGCAGCATCCGCTACACCGCCAGTCCGCTGCTGACCAGCAAGACGCCCGTCTGGCGCAGCAAGTTCGTGGTGGCCGCCATTGCACTGGGTTTTGTCGGATTGGGCGCGCGCGCGGCCTTTATCCAGGTGTTCAACAACGACTTCTTTCAGCGCCAAGGTGAGGTGCGCTTTAACCGAACGCTGCCGCTGCCAGCCAACCGGGGACGCATTTTGGACCGCAATGGTTTGATTTTGGCCTCCAGCGTGCCCGCACCCAGCATCTGGGCGATTCCCGAAGATGTGGAATTGGATTCCAGCCAGCGCCAGAACCTGGCCAAACTCTTGGGCATCGAACTGACGGAACTAAACAAGAAATTGGCCGACGAGGACAAAAGCTTTGTCTGGCTCAAGCGCCAGATGGACCCTGATCGCGCCAAAGAAATCGCCGACCTGAACCTCAAAGGCATCTACCAGCGCACCGAGTTTCGCCGCCAGTACCCTGAGGGCGAGGCCGCAGCCCACATCGTGGGCTTTACCAACGTCGAAGACAACGGGCAAGAAGGCATCGAGCTTCTGTACAACAACACCTTGCTGGGCCGTGCGGGCATGCGTCGCGTCATCAAAGACCGCTTGGGCCAAGCTGTGGAACAAATCGGTGAGACCGTCGCGCCCGTAGCGGGACAGGATGTGCAACTCAGCATCGACACCAAGGTGCAGTTTTTTGCCTACCAAAAACTGCGTGATGCGGTACTGGCAAACCGAGCCCAGGCCGGCAGCATCGTGGTGATGGACGCCAGCACCGGCGAGGTACTGGCACTGGCCAACTACCCCAGCTACAACCCGGAAAAGCGCACCAACCTGAGCGGCGCGCAACTGCGCAACCGGGCGCTGACCGACACCTTTGAGCCCGGTTCGGTGATGAAGCCCTTCACCATTGGGCTGGCCTTGAACAGCGGGCGTGTCAAAACCTCAACCATCATCGATACATCGCCTGGCTCGGTCACCATCACCGGCGCCACCATCCGCGACGCCCACCCGCACGGCGCCTTGACGGTGGAGCAAGTCATCCAGGTATCAAGCAACGTAGGCACCACCAAAATCGCGATGCAGTTGCCCGCCAGCGAGATGTGGGAGACGTTCTCAGGCGCGGGCTTTGGCCAAAAGCCCCAGATCGAGTTTCCAGGCGTAGTCTCCGGGCGACTGCGTCCGGCCAAAAGTTGGCGCCCCATTGAGCAGGCCACCGCCTCCTATGGCTACGGCTTGTCGGCCTCGCTGTTTCAGATGGTGCGCTCCTACACCGTGTTTTCCCACGATGGCCAGGTGATACGCGCCACCTTGCTCAAAAACAGCGAGCCGGCCGTCGGCGTACCCGTGTTTAGCCCTGACACGGCGGCTAAGGTGCGCAAGATGCTGCAAATGGCTGCAGGTCCCGGGGGCACGGGCCCCAAGGCACAAACCGCCGGTTATTCGGTCGGTGGCAAATCCGGCACCGCCTACAAGCAAATCGGCAAAGGCTACGGCAGCGACGGCAACCGCAAATACCGCAGCTGGTTTGTCGGCATGGCGCCCATCGAGCACCCGCGGATCATCGTGGGCGTCATGCTCGACGAACCCAGCGCAGGCAAGTACTTTGGCGGCGAGGTGGCCGCACCGGTTTTCAGTGAGACCGTGCAGCAAACCCTGCGGGTGATGGGCGTGCAGCCCGACATCGCCATCCAACCGCAAATCGTGGCCAAAGCCGTCGCGGAGAGCTTTTAGTGGCGACCCTGCTGACCACGCCCGAACACGCAGCCCGGTGGCTGCGCGCGCGAGTGACCGGCGTGTTGTGCAGCGACAGCCGAAGCCTGCGCGCGGGTGACGGCTTTGTGGCCACACCCGGGGCACTGTCCGACGGACGCAGTTTTGTGGGCCAAACGCTCCAGCGCGGTGGCGCTGCTTGTCTGGTCGAAGCTCAGGGTTTGGACGCTTTTGGCCTGCACGATGAGCGCGTGGCCGCGTATGCCGGCCTCAAGGCCGACGCAGGCCCGATTGCCGATGCGTTTTATGGCCACCCTTCGCATTCCCTCGCCGTTTTAGCGGTAACCGGCACCAATGGCAAAACATCGACCGCCTGGTGGTTGGCACAAGCGCTCAACAAGGTGCAAATCAGCGTCGCCACACCCTGCGCCGTGGTGGGCACGCTGGGCATCGGTTTGCCACCCCAGGCTGGTACCGTCGCCAGCACTGCCGACCCCCTGGCCGGCATGCGCACCACCGGCCTGACAACGCCCGACGCGATAACGCTCCAATCTGCATTGCAGCAGTTTGCGCAACAGGGCATGCGTGCCTGCGCAGTGGAAGCGTCGTCTATCGGCATGGACGAAGGCCGCATGAACGGCCTGCGCGTGCGCGTGGCCGTGTTCACCAACTTCACCCAGGACCACCTGGACTACCACGGCAGCATGCAAGCCTACTGGGACGCCAAGCGCCGGCTCTTTGCATGGCCTGGGTTGCAAAGCGCGGTCATCAACATCGACGACGACCAGGGTGCCGCGCTGGCCGAGACGCTTGCACGCGATGCACCCGGCGTGGACCTGTGGACCACATCGGCCTTGCGCAGCGCACGCCTGCAGGCGCACAACATCACGCAAACCGCCACCGGCTTGCGGTTCGACGTGGCCGAGGGCCCAAACCGCGTCACTCTGCAAAGCCAGGTGTTGGGCAGCTACAACGTCAACAACCTGCTGGGCGTGCTGGCCACGCTACGCGCCTTGGGCGTGGAACTCGTAGACGCGGTGGCTGCGTGCCAAGGACTGCGACCGGTGCCCGGCCGCTTGGAATGCGTGGGTGGGGACGGCGCACCGCTGGTGGTGGTGGACTACGCGCACACGCCCGACGCCTTGGCCCAAACCCTGGACGCCCTGCGCCCATCGGCAACGCAGCGCGGCGGACAACTGTGGTGCGTATTTGGCTGCGGCGGTGACCGCGACGCCGCCAAACGCCCTCTGATGGGGGCCATTGCAGCGGCCAAGGCGGACCAGATTGTGCTCACCAGCGACAACCCGCGCAGCGAAAAGCCGACCGCCATTGTTTCGCAGATTTTGGTGGGCCTGGCCGGTCACCCCAATGCCGAGGTGCAGGTGGACCGGGGTGCAGCCATTGCTCAGACGATTGCCCGGGCGGCTGCGAGCGATGTGATTTTGGTCGCAGGCAAGGGACACGAAGCAACGCAGGATATCGGCGGCGTAAAAACCCCGTTTTCTGACCTCGACCACGCCCTGCGGGCCTTGCAAACGCGCCCGCGCTTAGGGGCACACGCATGAGCACCCGCCTGATGACGGTGGGCCAAGTTACCCAGTGGCTGGCCCACAGTGGACACGCTGCAAGCCTGCCACAGGCGGTGCATGGCGACGCAGCCACCCCCATCGCGCGCGTGCACACCGACACCCGCAGCATCGCGCAAGGCGACTTGTTTGTCGCGCTGCAGGGCGAAACCTTCGACGCCAACACGCTGCTGCACCAGGCCCAGGCCCAGGGTGCAGCCGCCGTTGTATGCCGCGGCGGTCTGTCGGACGCCTTGTTTCCCGCCGGTCTGCCGCGCATTGAAGTGGCGGACACCAAGGCTGCTTTGGGGCAATTGGCGCGGGCGTGGCGCGGGCAATTTAAGCTGCCTCTGATTGCGGTGACAGGCAGCAATGGCAAAACCACCGTCACGCAAATGTTGGCCTCGATTTTGCGCGCCTTCGCCGGTGACGACGCCGCTTTGGCCACCCAAGGCAACCTTAACAATGACATTGGAGTGCCGCTGACGCTCTTGCGCCTGCGCGCTGAGCACCGCATCGCCGTGGTGGAGCTGGGCATGAACCATCCAGGGGAAATTGCCGCTTTGGCCCAAATGGCCCAGGCCACCGTGGCCCTGGTCAATAACGCACAGCGTGAGCACCTGGAATTCATGCACACGGTGGACGCCGTAGCGGCCGAAAACGGCGCCGTCCTGGGCGCGTTGGCGCCCAATGCCTGTGCCGTATTCCCATTGGACGACCCGCACAGCGCAGCCTGGCGCGCCCAATCCGGTGCGCAGCGCACGTTGGGCTTTGCCGCAACCCCGGTGGCGGGTGATGGCGTATTCGGAGTGTCCGCCCATTGGAGCGACGGCGCTTGGGCGGTGCACGCAAGCGCCCATGTGGCAGGGCACACCACCGCATTACGCTACCGCCTGGCCGTTGCTGGCCAGCACAATGTGCGCAACTCCTGGGCCGCTGCTGCCTGCGCCTGGGCTGCTGGCGTACCGGCTGCGGCCATAGAACAGGGTTTGTCGACCTTTGTCCCGGTCAAAGGGCGCTCGCGCGCGCTGTCGCTCACGCTAAGCGGGCGCTCGCTTACGGTGGTGGACGACACTTACAACGCCAACCCCGACTCGGTGCGCGCAGCCATCGACGTACTCGCCGCCTTGCCCGCACCGCGCTTGTTGGTGCTGGGAGACATGGGAGAAGTCGGGCACCAGGGCATCCACTTTCACGCCGAAGCGGGCAGCTACGCGCGTGAGTGCGGTATCGAGCGGCTGCTGGCAACCGGTGAGTTAAGCCAAGCCACCGTGGCCGCTTTTGCCCAAGGGCCGGGCACGGCACAGCACCACACCGACGTGGATGCGCTGTGCGCTGCTCTGGCCGCATGCGTGCCAAGCGTCAACAGCATCCTGGTCAAGGGCTCGCGCTTTATGCGCATGGAGCGCGCCATCGCGGCACTGCAAGCCCTGGCGCAGCCCGCACCCACCGCCAGCACACCGGAGTTAAGCCATGCGCATTAAGCGATTCACGGGGGGGATTGCATGCTGCTAAACCTGGCGCAATGGCTGCAGGGTCTGTACCCGGAACTGGGCTATTTGCGCGTCTTTCAGTACCTGACGTTTCGCGGCGTAATGGCCGCGTTGACGGCGCTGCTGATTGGTCTGGCGGCGGGCCCGGCGGTGATTCGCCACCTCACGGCCTTAAAAATCGGCCAGCCCATACGCGGCTACGCCATGGAGTCACACCTGGTCAAAAGCGGAACCCCCACCATGGGTGGTGTGCTGATTTTGATTTCTATTACCAGCGCCACGCTGCTCTGGGCCGACTGGAGCAACCGCTTTGTCTGGATCGTGCTGGCCGTGACGCTGGGCTTTGGCGCCATTGGCTGGGTCGACGATTGGCGCAAGGTGGTCAACAAAGACCCCGAGGGCATGCGTTCGCGCGAAAAGTACTTTTGGCAATCGCTTATCGGCGTGCTGGCCGCGCTGTACTTGGTGTTTAGCATTTCCGAGATCTCCAATGCGCGCGTGCTGGAGCTGTTTTTCAACTGGGTGCGTTCGGGCTTTGATGTGAACCTTCCGCCCAAGGCCGGTTTGCTCTTGCCCTTCATCAAAGAGATCAGCTATCCCCTGGGCGTGCTGGGTTTTGTGGTGCTGACCTACCTGGTGATCGTGGGCTCGAGCAACGCGGTGAACCTGACCGACGGCCTGGATGGCCTGGCCATCATGCCGGTGGTGATGGTGGGCTCGGCGCTGGGCGTGTTTGCCTACGTCACCGGCAGCGTGGTGTTTTCGCGCTACCTGTTTTTGCCGCACATACCAGGCGCGGGCGAATTGCTGATCTTTTGCTCGGCCATTGCCGGAGCCGGCTTGGCATTTTTGTGGTTTAACACCCACCCGGCGCAGGTCTTTATGGGCGACGTGGGTGCCTTGGCATTGGGCGCCGCGCTGGGCACGGTGGCCGTGATCGTGCGCCAGGAGATTGTGCTGGCCATCATGGGCGGTGTGTTCGTTGCAGAAGCCGTCTCAGTGATGCTGCAGGTGATGTACTTCAAGTACACCCGCAGGAAATATGGCGCAGGCCGTCGCCTATTCATGATGGCGCCCCTGCACCACCATTTCGAGAAGCGGGGTTGGAAGGAAACCCAGGTCGTGGTGCGTTTTTGGATCATCACCATGCTCTTGTGCCTGTTGGGCCTGTCGACCCTGAAGCTGCGCTAGCCATGCAAACGCTTCACGGTCACAAAGTGCTGGTGCTGGGCCTCGGTGCGTCCGGCCTGGCTATGGCACGCTGGTGTAACCGCCAAGGCGCGCACGTCACCGTGCTCGACACGCGCGACGCCCCGCCCCAGGCGCAAGCTCTGGCGCAGCTGGTGCCCGCTGTGCGTTTGTTGCACAGCAGCCTGCGCGCCGAGGTCTTGGATGAGACCGGCGCCCAGGCCGTCTTCATCAGCCCCGGCCTGTCCCCGGCACAAGTGCAACCCGTGGTGGACGCAGCGCTGCAGCGCGCAATTGCGGTGGGCAGCGAGATCACGCTCTTTGCCCAAGCCTTGCGGGACTTGCAATCGCAAGCGCCTGGCGAACCGGCGCATGAGGCACCACAGGTGATCGCCATTACCGGCACCAACGGCAAAACAACGGTGACATCGCTCACTGGCGCGCTGGTGCGCCGCGCGGGCAAAACCGTGGCCGTGGCCGGCAATATCGGCCCGACCCTGCTCGACACGCTGGCGCACGCCATCGACACCGAAACCCTGCCGCAGGTTTGGGTGCTGGAGTTGTCGAGCTTTCAGTTGCACTACGCCCAAGGCTTTGAGCCCACGGCCGCGGTGGTGCTGAACCTGAGCCAAGACCACTTGGACTGGCATACGGACATGGGGGATTACGCCCGCTGCAAAGCCCAAATCTTTGGCAAAAAATCGCTCATGGTATTGAACCAGGACGATGCGGCCGTGATGGCCATGCTGCCCGCGCCGGTGCGTACCAAACAGGGTGTCTTGGTGCGCGAGCACATCTGCTTTAGCGCACAGACCCCTAGCCGCGCCGGTGACTACGGGCTGGAACAGACCAACGGCATGCTGTGGCTGGTGCGCGCCATGCCTGCCGACGAAACCCTGAAAAAAGGCCGCCACGCGCAGGCCCAAGAGCTGCATATTCAGCGCCTGATGCCCGCCGACGCCTTGCGCGTCCGTGGTCGCCACAATGCCTGCAACGCGCTGGCGGCGCTGGCTTTGGCCACCTCGGCCGGGTGTGCCATCGGCCCCCTGTTGTACGGGCTGCGCGACTTTGCGGGTGAACCACATCGCCTGCAATCGATCGGCATGCTCGACGGCGTGGAGTACTTTGACGACAGCAAAGGAACCAATGTGGGCGCCACCGTGGCCGCCCTGGGCAGCCTGGGCCTAGAACGCAAATTGGTAATCATCCTGGGGGGCCAGGGCAAGGGCCAAGACTTTGGCCCGCTGGCGGACCCGGTGCGCCGCTTTGCGCGCGCGGTGGTGCTAATCGGCCGCGACGCGGCCTTGGTCGCCCAGGCGCTCGACGGCACGGGCGTGCCCCAGGCCATGGCCGATTCGATGGAAACGGCGGTGGAGATCGCCAGCGCCAGCGCCCACACCGGAGACGCCGTGCTGATGTCTCCGGCCTGCGCCAGCTTGGACATGTTTCGGGACTACGCGCACCGTGCCCAGGTGTTTTGCGACGCTGTACGCGCCCGGGCGCTTGCCCACGGCAACGAGCTGGAGTGGGTCGCATGAGCGCCGTGGCTGCCTTTTTCGCCCGCTGGTTTAAGCCACCAACGCCGGCACTTGACGCGCTGCCGGTGCAATTGGGGCGGCGCACAAGTTACACCAGCGCACCCCGGATCGAACGATTGCGCTCGTTTGACCAGGGCTTGGTGGCGGTGGTCTCGCTGCTGTTGGTTTGGGGCGCGGTGATGGTGTACTCAGCCACCATTGCCATGCCGGACAACCCGCGTTTTTCCAACTACACGCACAACTATTTCCTGGTGCGCCACCTCTTTGCCATTGCCCTGGCTGTGGTGGCGGCGGCGATCTCTTTTCAGGTTTCCGTAGAAACGTGGGAGCGCATCGCGCCGCTCTTGTTTATCGTTTCTCTGGCACTGCTGGTGGCGGTGCTTTTGCCCTTTATTGGCAAAGGGGTCAACGGCGCACGGCGCTGGATATCCCTGGGCGTGATGAACTTTCAGCCCTCGGAGTTGGCCAAATTTTCTGCCGTGGTGTATGCCTCGGGCTATATGGTGCGCAAGATGGATGTCAAGGAGGACTTCCTCAAGGCTGTCTGGCCCATGGCCGCCGCCGTAGGCATCATGGGCACCTTGTTGTTGGCCGAACCCGATATGGGTGCCTTTATGGTGATTTCAGTTATCGCCATGGGAATTTTGTTTTTGGGCGGCGTGAATGCCCGAATGTTCTTCTTGATCTCAAGCGTGCTGGTAGGGGCGTTCGCGATGATGATTGCGTTCAACGACTACCGACGCGCGCGCATTTTTGCTTACCTTGACCCCTGGTCCGAACACAACGCGCTGAGCAAGGGCTATCAGCTAACCCACTCGTTGATTGCCATTGGGCGTGGCGAAATCTTTGGCGTCGGCTTGGGTGGCAGCGTCGAAAAACTGCACTGGCTGCCCGAGGCCCACACCGACTTTTTGCTCGCTGTGATTGGCGAAGAATTTGGCCTGGTGGGTGTGCTCCTGCTACTGGGCCTGTTTTTGTGGATGACGCGGCGCATCATGCACATCGGTCGCCAGGCCGTGGCGCTGGACCGCGTGTTTGCCGGTCTTGTGGCCCAGGGCGTGGGTATCTGGATGGGGTTTCAGGCCTTTATCAACATGGGCGTGAATCTGGGTGCGCTGCCCACCAAGGGCTTGACGCTGCCGCTCATGAGCTACGGCGGCTCGGCTATTTTGGTCAATCTGGTCGCGCTGGCCCTGGTGCTGCGCATTGACTATGAAAACCGCCAGATGATGCAAGGGGGCCGGGCATGAGCGCCAAGATGGCCGCTACCCGAACCGCACTGGTTATGGCCGGAGGCACGGGCGGGCACATCTTCCCAGGCCTGGCAGTGGCGCAGGCGCTGCGCGAACGGGGTTGGCGTGTGCACTGGCTGGGCGCGCCCGACAGCATGGAAAGCCGCCTCGTCCCGGCGCGGGGTTTTGCCATGGAAACCATCGCTTTCTCGGGCGTACGCGGTAAGGGCTGGAAAACGCTGGCCCTGCTGCCGCTGCGCCTGTCACGCGCGCTGTCTCAAAGCTGGGCCGTGCTGGGCCGCGTGCGGCCGGATGTGGTTCTGGGCTTTGGGGGTTACATCAGCCTGCCCGCCGGTTTGGTGGCGGTCCTGCGGCGCGTTGCACTGGTGCTGCACGAGCAAAACGCGGTGGCAGGTGCGTCCAACCGGGTGTTAGCCCAACTGGCGACCCGCGTATTCACCGCATTTCCTGGCGCCCTGCACCAAGGCCAGTGGATAGGCAACCCTCTGCGCGCCGAGTTTTTGCGCCAAGACGTGCCACAGGCGCGCTTTGCCCACCGCAGCGGCCCGCTGCGCCTGCTGGTGGTCGGTGGCAGCTTGGGCGCCAGCGCACTCAACACCGTGGTGCCGCAAGCCTTGGCGCTGATACCAGAGGCGCTGCGGCCCGTGGTGACCCACCAAAGCGGCGAGAAGCAAATTGACGCCCTGCGCGCCAACTACGCCAGTGCCGGAGTGCAAGCCACGCTCACACCGTTTATTGACGACACGGCTGCGGCCTTTGCCCAGGCTGACATCGTGGTCTGCCGGGCTGGGGCCAGCACCGTGACCGAAATCGCCGCCGTAGGGGCAGCGGCCTTGTTTGTCCCCTTCCCCTTTGCGGTTGACGACCACCAAACCCACAACGCGCGCTTTCTGGTCGACCAAGGCGCCGGGTGGTTGATGGACCAGTCTGAGCTGAGCCCCCAGCGCTTGGCCACCTGGTTGCAGTCCTGCGACCGGGCGACTTTGCTGGCGCATGCCGTAGCCGCCAAAGCGCTGCAGCAGGTGCACGCGACCGACGCAATCGTCGCCGCTTGCGAGGAGATTGCGGCATGAAGCACGCCATCCAACACATTCACTTCGTCGGTATCGGCGGCTCGGGCATGTCGGGCATTGCCGAAATATTGCACAACCTGGGCTACACCATCTCGGGCTCAGACCTGGCTGACAGCGCAACGCTGCGCCGCCTGGCTTCGCTGGGCATCCAAACCCACGTAGGCCACGACGCGGCGCACGTGGCCCGGGCCCACGCGGTGGTCACATCGACTGCGGTGCAGGCCGGCAACCCGGAGGTGCTGCGCGCGCGGGAACTGCGTATTCCGGTGGTGCCACGCGCTCTGATGCTGGCCGAGCTGATGCGCCTCAAGCAAGGTATTGCCATCGCGGGCACCCACGGCAAAACCACCACCACCAGCTTGGTCGCCAGTGTGCTGGCGCAGGCCGGTCTGGACCCGACCTTTGTGATCGGTGGGCGGCTCAACAGCGCGGGCGCCAACGCGCGGCTGGGCAGCGGCAACTACATCGTGGTCGAGGCAGACGAGTCTGACGCGTCTTTCCTCAACCTGCTGCCGGTGATGGCAGTGGTAACCAACATCGACGCTGACCACATGGAGACCTACGGCCACGACTTTGGGCGCCTGCAGCAAGCGTTTGTCGACTTTTTGCACCGCATGCCGTTTTATGGCACCGCCATCTTGTGCACCGATGACCCGGCCGTGCGCGCCATCGTGGACCAGGTGACCTGCCCCGTCACTAGCTACGGTTTTGACGAGGGCGCCCAGGTGCGCGCCGTGGACGTGCGCGCCGTGGACGGACAAATGCACTTCACCGTGCAACGGCGCAACGGCGTCACCCTGCCTGACATGGAGGTGGTGCTCAACCTGCCGGGGCGCCACAACGTGCTCAACGCCTTGTCGGCCATTGCGGTGGCGGTCGAGCTCAATATTGACGACGCCGCAGTGCAAACCGCACTGGCCGAGTTCAAAGGCGTCGGTCGGCGTTTCCAGCGCTACGGCGACCACGCGCTGGCCCAGGGCGGCATGGTCACCGTGGTGGACGACTACGGCCACCATCCGGTAGAAATGGCGGCCACCCTGGCCGCAGCGCGCGGGGCTTTTCCGGGTCGGCGACTGGTGCTGGCTTTTCAGCCCCACCGCTACACCCGCACGCGCGACTGCTTTGAAGACTTCGTCAAGGTCATGGGTCAAGCCGACGCGGTACTGCTGGCCGAGGTCTACGCCGCAGGCGAAGCGCCCGTGGTAGCCGCCGACGGCCGCGCCCTGGCCCGCGCCCTGCGCGTGGCGGGCAAGTTAGAACCCGTGTTTGTCGACGACATCCACGCCATGGCCGCCGCTGCAGTGGCCAATGCCCAGAGCGGCGACGTGCTGTTGTGCATGGGAGCCGGCTCGATCAGCGCGGTGCCCGCCAAGGTGGTGGACCTGCTGCAGGCCCAGACCAGCGCAAACGGAGGCATGCGATGAGCGCGCACGCCTTCGGCAAAGTGGCCGTGCTGATGGGCGGAGCGTCGGCTGAACGCGAGATCTCCCTTTTGTCTGGCAATGGGGTGCTGCAAGCGCTGCGCTCCCAGGGTGTGGACGCCCATGCCTTTGACCCCGCCGAGCGCGAACTCTGGACGCTCAAGGCCCAGGGCTTCAGCCGCTGCTTTATCGCCTTGCACGGCCGTTTTGGCGAGGACGGCACGATCCAAGGCGCGCTGGAGTTGATGGGTATTCCCTACACCGGCTCGGGCGTGATGGCGTCGAGCATGGCCATGGACAAAGTGATGACCAAGCGCCTGTGGAGCGCTGAGGGTCTGCCCACGCCGCAATCCTGCGTGCTCGGCCCCGACCAACGCAGCGCGGCGGACTTGGAGCGCGTACTGGCAACCCTCGGACTACCGCTGGTCGTGAAACCGCCGCACGAAGGCTCCTCCATTGGCATCACCAAAGTCACGCAGGCCGAGCAACTGGCCTCCGCGCTGGCCTTGGCTGCGCAATACGAGCCCGAAGTCATGTGCGAGGAATTCATTGTGGGCGAGGAAGTGACCTGCCCGGTGATCGGCAGCGGAGCGCTCGCCACTGCGTTGCCGGTGGTGCGCATTCAGGCGCCTGATGGCGCTTACGACTACCAAAACAAATACTTTACCGACGCTGTGTCCTACCTTTGCCCCAGCGGCCTGCCTGCGGCTGAAGAGGCCGATATCGCGCGCATCGTGTTGGCCGCCTACCGCAGCCTGGGTTGCCGGGGCTGGGGCCGGGCGGACCTGATGATTCGCGCGGGCGACCGCAAGCCTTTTTTGCTGGAAATGAACACCTCGCCGGGCATGACTGGCCACTCGCTGGTGCCCATGTCGGCCCGCGCCCAGGGCATCAGCTACGAGGACTTGTGCCTGCGTCTGCTGGGCTTGGCCGGGTTGGACACCCATGCCACCGACCGGAGTGCGCCATGAACCGCAGTGAAGAAACTGGGTTCGACGTGCGCATCATGAACGCCGCCACGGTGCTCTTGCTGCTGGTGTTTTGCGCTTCACTGGCGCTGGCCATCATGCGCTGGGTGGCCAACCGTTCGGCGTTTTCTCTGCAAGGCATTACGGTGCTGGGCGATACCAGCCACAGCAATGCGCCCACCGTGCGGGCCCACGTGGTCTCGCGGGTAAAGGGCTCATTTTTCACCGTCAACCTGGGTCAGACGCGCGAGGTATTTGAGACCATGCCCTGGGTACGCAAGGCCGTGGTGCACCGCGACTTCCCCAACCGCCTGCGGGTGCAACTGCAAGAGCACCGGGCCGCCGCTTTCTGGGGCGAGGAGAGCGAGCCGCGGCTTCTCAACAGCTTTGGCGAGGTGTTCGATGCCAATGTTGCCGAAGTGGAACAAGAGGGCCTGCCGCGCCTGAACGGGCCGCAGGGCCAAAGCGGCTCGGTGCTGGCCACCTACCGGGCCTTGGAGCCGCAGTTTTCGGCCATGAACCTCGCAGTTGACGCCCTAGAGCTCACCAACCAGGGCAGCTGGCGCATTGTGCTCAACGGTGGGGCGGTGATCGAAGCCGGACGCGGGGACCTGGAAGAGGTCGGAAACCGCACCCGCAATTTCTTGAAAACCTTGACCCGCGTCGTGGCCCGCTACGACCGGCCGCTGAGCGCGCTGGAAACCGCCGATCTGCGCCATGAAAACGGTTACGCCATTCGCTTGCGCGGGGTTAGCACCCTGGTAAGCCCCAGTCCCATCCATTAAAGATTAACGAAGCAGGTACGCACCATGGCCCGAGAATACAAAGACTTAGTCGTCGGTTTAGACATCGGCACCGCCAAGGTGATGGCGGTTGTGGCCGAGGTGTTGCCCGGCGGCACCTTGCGCTTGGCGGGCTTTGGCTCGGCGCCGAGCAACGGTCTCAAACGCGGGGTGGTGGTCAATATTGACGCCACGGTGCACAGCATCCAGCAGGCGCTCAAAGAAGCCGAGCTGATGGCCGACTGCAAGATCACCCGGGTCTACACCGGCATCACAGGCAGCCACATCCGCGGCATCAACTCCAGCGGCATGGTGGCCATCAAGGACCGCGAGGTCACCCAAGCCGACGTCACCCGTGTGGTGGAAACCGCCAAGGCCATTCATATCTCCAGCGACCAGCGCCTGTTGCTGGTCGAGCCGCAAGAGTTCATCATCGACGGCCAGGACGTGAAAGAGCCTATCGGCATGAGTGGCATGCGCTTGGAGGCCAAGGTGCACATCGTGACCGGGGCCCAAAGCGCGGCGGAAAACATCATCAAATGCGTGCGCCGCTGCGGCCTGGAAGTGGAGCAGTTGATGCTCAACCCGTTGGCGTCGAGCCTGTCGGTGCTGACCGAAGACGAGCGCGAACTCGGCGTGGCGCTGGTCGATATTGGCGCAGGCACCACCGACATTGCGATCTTCACCAACGGCGCCATTCGCCACACCGCCGTGATCCCGATTGCCGGGGACCTGATCACCAGCGACATCGCCATGGCGCTGCGCACCCCAACCAAAGACGCCGAAGAGATCAAGGTCGAAAGCGGCCACGCCAAACAAATACTGGTGGACCCCGATGTGCAGGTCGAAGTGCCTGGCCTGGGCGACCGCAGCCCGCGCATGCTCAGCCGCCAGGCGCTGGCCGGTGTCATTGAGCCGCGCATTGAGGAAATTTTCACCCTGGTCAACCAGGTGATGCGCGAGTCGGGCTTTGAAGAAGTGCTGTCCTCGGGCATCGTGCTCACGGGCGGAAGCTGTGTCATGCCCGGCATGGTTGAGTTGGGGGAAGACATTTTTCTCAAACCCGTGCGCAGGGGCATTCCGCTGTACAGCGGCGCCCTAGCCGACATGGTGGCCCAGCCCCGCGCTGCCACCGTGATGGGCTTTTTGGAAGAAGCCCGCATCGCACGCATGCGGGGCATCAAGGTGGCGCAAAAGGGCGGCTCGGTCAAGAGCGCTTTTGGCCAGATCCGTGATTTTTTTGCTGGGAACTTTTAAATGCACCACCTCCACGCTCTGCACCGTTTGCAATTGCGCCCGGCCCTGTTTTTATGGATGGCGCGTGCCGGGCCACCAAGACGATGTCCCCACCGCAACCCTTCACCCGTTTATTTTTTCGTACGTAAAACCACTAGGAGCACCGAATGTCCATCGAATTAATTGAAGAAGAAATTTTTAACCAAGGCACCTTGATTAAAGTCATTGGTGTGGGCGGCGGCGGCGGCAACGCGGTGGAATACATGATTCAGTCCTCGGTAACCGGCGTGGAATTCATCTGCGCCAACACCGATGCACAGGCGCTCAACCGCAGCTCAGCACACAAGACCATCCAGCTGGGCGAAACCGGCCTGGGTGCCGGCAGCAAACCGGCCAAGGGCCGCGCAGCAGCCGAATTGGCCGAGGCCGACATTCGCAGCGCCATTGAGGGCGCCAATATGCTGTTTATCACGGCCGGCATGGGCGGTGGAACCGGCACGGGCGCCGCACCCATCATTGCGCGGGTGGCCAAGGAAATGGGCATCTTGACTGTGGGCGTGGTGACCAAGCCCTTCGAGTTTGAGGGCGGTCCGCGGATGAAAAACGCCGACGAAGGCTTGGCCGAACTCGAAGCCAATGTGGACTCGCTCATCGTTGTTCTCAACGACAAGCTGCTCGAAGTTCTGGGCGATGAAATCAGCCAGGACGAGGCCTTTGCCTACGCCAACGATGTGCTCAAAAACGCTGTGGGCGGCATTGCCGAAATCATCAACGTGCCCGGCCATGTGAACGTCGACTTTGAGGACGTTCGCACCGTCATGGGTGAACCCGGCAAAGCCATGATGGGCACGGCGCTGGCACGCGGCCCGGACCGCGCGCGCATCGCCGCCGAACAGGCCGTGGCCTGCCCGCTGCTTGAAGGCATCGACCTCTCGGGCGCCAAGGGCGTGCTGGTACTGATCACGGCGGCCAAAGGCTCGCTCAAACTCAGCGAATCCAAGTTGGCAATGAACACGATTCGGGAATATGCCTCGGCCGAAGCGCATGTTATTTACGGCACCGCTTACGACGACTCGCTGGGTGACGAGGTGCGTGTTACGGTTGTGGCAACCG
>Ga0214919_10001749_pt1 | contig 35114 bp, 29 predicted proteins | sample LL1503_MetaG_FD_177994 | JGI IMG/M metagenome (GOLD analysis project Ga0214919, IMG submission 177994) | Freshwater microbial communities from Lake Lanier, Atlanta, Georgia, United States - LL-1503 | ecosystem: Environmental > Aquatic > Freshwater > Lake | place: USA: Georgia | collected...
GATGCAATTTCGCGTGAACCGAGCAAGAAACGCATCTCATCGCCGGCAATCTCTGCAGTAACGACCATACCTGCGCCAACTTTTCCATCGGCACTTGGCGGTGGAGTTCCAATATGAGCATTTTCTAGCATCTGCTTGAGCTGACGGATACGTGCCTCCATCTTGCCCTGCTCATCACGGGCAGCGTGATAGCCACCGTTCTCTTTTAAATCACCTTCTGCGCGCGCAGCTTCGATCTTGGCCGTGATCTCTTTGCGACCAACGCCTTCCAAATTTTCTAATTCGGCGCGCAAACGATCTGCAGCTTCCTGCGTTAACCATGTCTGTGAGCTCATAAGGCGTAAAGGTACTAGGAAGGTAGAGCTGCCTACAACCTATTTAGCGCGGCACCCTGCAACATCGGCGAAAACCGCCTTAGTTCTAGAGGCGATAACAGTTGTTTGCTGGAACGAAGCCAACCCTGGGCCGAACTCTTCATCTATCTGGCCAACAACATTCTTATCGATATCACGCGCAATAAGTGTGCAGATAAGAGTCTGATTCTTATCGCTGCGTTGGACTGAATATCTCAGCGAGATTTCACGATCTGACATCGGTGAAAAGGAGATCGTTGATGATCGAATAGGTGGATTTGAATGATGCAAACCTGCCCACATTAGCCACGATACTCCAGTGACTGCGAAGATAACGGCCGGCATTACCCAACGGTTTCGAGGGCGCACCCCGTATCGCTCTTCGTAGGAGAAGCTCGGGTCCAAAGACATGACATGATTATGTCATGCAAAAAAATATTGAGATGGGAGCCGCGGGCTCGCTAACCATTGCTTTACTGATTCTTGCCACAGTTTTCTTAATGCGCAGTTTTTATAAGCGCTTCATGGGCATAGATCGAAGTGATGACTCCACCAACGAGTAAGGACTTTGCTTCCAAAGTTCTGCAAGGTGTGGCCGTTATTAGTATTGCCGCCATTTTTATCTCCCTTGGAATCTGGCAGTTAGACCGCGCTCGCGCATTAAAGGAGAGTTTGGTTGTTGCAACAACAATCGATAAAAATATTGTTGCCTTAGATTCAATCTCCCAACCACGAGAGTCCTTACCGCCGCCGGCCATGAACCGTATGGTCAGCACCTCGGGCCACTATGTTGCCGATTTTAAAGCACCCAACCAAAGCGATAGCCAAGGAGTCGTAAGCGACTGGCAGGTTTCCTTGTTACAGATTGGTGCTGGCTCAGGAATTCTCGTTGTCCGGGGACTCTGGGCCGATCGATTACTTAATCCAGATATTTCTCAATCCATGCTCATCGATGTCACTGGCCAATTACATGCACGTCAAGATAGCGATCAATCCGAAAACTCTGCAGGCGTTATTTCCCGACTAGATAGCGCGGTGATCGTTGGCACGACCGATCTGGAACTTTTTGATGGCTACATTCTTGCCACGAGCGAAACGCATCAGGGTCAGCCGATTCTCAGACCACGCACTACACCTGAAAAGCAGAGCTCGCGCATACCCGGCTTCTATTGGCAGCATCTTTCATACGTTGTGATTTGGTGGCTCATGGCCGGTGTGGTGCTTTACCTTCCTCTGTATCGCCGTAAGGTTGACCTATGAAATCAGCCGTCCTTCGTTTTCGCGTCATGGCAATCATCTCTGGCGTTATGTCACTGCTTTTGTGGTTTGTCTACATGCCAATCAAATATCTCTTTGATGCCCCAGACCTGCATAGCAAAATCATCTGGATCCCTATGGTGCATGGCTACCTGTATCCCATCTATATTTTGACCGCAATCTCATTTTCGCTTAAGGCCCGTTGGCCATTGATGAGAATGCTCGGTCTCATGCTGGCTGGAACGCTTCCAATTGCATCTCTGATTGCTGAGCGCCGAGTTGTACGCCGCTATTCGTAAATTCATCAAATCACTTCTATACCCACTCTATGAGTGGCGCTTAGTTCGTGCTTTAGATTTTTCAAAGACCCCGCACCATGTTGGTGTCATCCTCGATGGAAATCGCCGCTGGGCCAAAGCTAATCCAAACCAGGCCGATCCCAATGGCCACAAAGCTGGGGCCAGCAAGATTATTGAGTTCCTAGGCTGGTGCGATGAAGCCGATGTCGGCGTTGTAACGCTGTGGCTGTTATCAACTGATAACTTTAAACGCAGCCAGGAAGAGATCGATGAGTTACTCCACATCATTGGTGACACCGTGGATGAGTTAGCTGCCACTGGTCGTTGGAATATTAAAGCGGTAGGTGCACTTGATCTACTACCCGACTGGTTATCAAAGAAACTAAATGATTTAAAACCTGTGCGCAACGATGGAGTAGAAGTAAATGTTGCAATTAACTATGGCGGGCGACGTGAAATTGTGGATGCTGTTAAAAATTATTTAAGCGAAGAGGAAAAAGCTGGCCACTCACTGAGTCAGGCCAGCTCTGCTCTTTCAAGTGAGGATATTTCAAAGTTCTTATACACCGCTGGTCAGCCAGATCCCGAACTTTTGATTCGAACATCAGGTGAACAACGACTTGGTGGCTTCATGTTGTGGCAGAGCGCATCATCAGAGTTCTACTTTTGTGAGGCCTACTGGCCAGATTTTCGTCGCGTCGATTTTCTGCGCGCCCTTCGCGCATACTCTTTGCGTCAACGACGTTTTGGTTCGTAATTAATTCTTTAAGAATTAACAAAAGCCGTACGCGTGTCGCGACCTAGTTTGAGGCAAGTAGTTCTACCTTTTTCATATCCGAAGCAGGTCCCAACTAGTACAACTTAAATCGAGGAGCTCAGCCATTGGCTTCTAAGAGTCAAAACGGTAAGAAGACCTTTGTATTAGATACCAGTGTTTTGCTGGCTGATCCTGGCGCGCTCTATAAGTTTGCAGAGCATGAAGTCATTATTCCCATTGCAGTTATTGGTGAATTAGAGAGCAAACGCGACCACCCAGAGCTTGGTTATTTTGCCCGTGCCGCCCTTCGAGCCCTTGATGATCTGCGCCTTACCCATGGCCGCCTTGATAAGGCGCTGACCGTTACGCCAGAAGGTGGAACGTTGTCGGTAGAGCTCAATCACACCGACCTCTCCACTTTACCTGCGGGCTTCTTGCGCGATGGCACCAATGATTCCCGCATCTTGGCCATTGCCAAGAACTTGATGGGCGATGGCAAAGATGTAGTTCTCGTTACTAAAGATTTGCCGCTTCGAGTTAAAGCATCATCGGTGGGAGTTGAGGCCCAGGAGTATCTGGCCGAACTTGTCTCCAATAGCGGCTGGACTGGAATCGTTGAACTCGATGTCGGCTCTCAGGTGATTGATGATTTGTACTCCAGTGATCGCGCCGACCACGAGGCCGCCCATGAACTTCCCGTTCATACTGGAATCGTTTTGCACTCAGAGCGCGGTAGCGCTTTGGCCCGAGTCACCGCCGACAAGCAACTTCAATTAGTTCGCGGGGACCGCAGCGCCTTTGGTCTTCATGGTCGTAGCGCCGAACAGCGCGTGGCCCTTGATTTACTTCTCGATGACTCCATCGGCATCGTCTCATTAGGCGGTCGAGCTGGAACAGGAAAGTCGGCATTGGCATTGTGCGCAGGTCTTGAAGCGGTTATGGAAAAGCGCGTCCATAAGAAGGTCGTCATCTTCAGACCGCTCTATCCAGTCGGCGGACAAGAGCTGGGTTACTTACCTGGCAGCGAGGGCGAGAAGATGTCGCCGTGGGCCCAGGCGGTTTTCGACACCTTAGGTGCACTTGTTAGTCAGGCCGTTATCGATGAGATCGTTGACCGGGGCCTTATCGAAGTTTTGCCGTTGACCCATATCCGCGGCCGTTCATTGCATGACTCATTTGTCATCGTGGATGAGGCACAGTCGCTAGAGCGCGGAGTGCTCTTAACGGTGCTCTCTCGAATCGGGCAGGGCTCACGCGTGATCTTGACCCACGACGTCGCCCAGCGCGATAACTTGCGAGTCGGTCGCCACGATGGCGTGGTCGCCGTTGTTGAAACTTTGAAGGGTCACCCGCTCTTTGCCCATGTGACCCTGACTCGCAGCGAGCGCTCGCCAATAGCCGCTTTAGTGACCGAGCTGCTGGAAGGCCCCATTGCCGGCTAAGGGCTAGATAGCTCCAGAATCAATCTCACAGTCACATTTGGTACAATTTGGACATTCCCCTTACTGACCTGCGCTTTTACCCATCCACAGGTAAGGGCTTTCCTGAGAATCTGCGACTCAAGCGGGATTTGATTTGCCGATGTCAGTGCCTACCGACAGGCTATGGCCATTCCCCGTTAACCCTTTAGCCATTATGGCTGATGGGATGCGGGCTGAGAGGAGGGGGTGAGGTGAGGATTAAAAATAAGTCGGTGGCCACATGGGGCGCCGTTGCCGCGATGCTCTTTCTCTCTACCGCTCTTCCAAGTGCCTACGGTCTAGATTTTCCTATGAGCACCGAGATCGAGGTAAGCCCTGATGCAGCGGCGTTGGCCACCCAGGTCGAGCCACTGGCAAGCTCAGCCGTATTCTTTGGCTCTATCGAACTCGCCGAGATGCCTGTGGCTTCCCTGTTCTCCAGCGACTTAGCGTTGGTCTCTGCCATCAGTCGCCAAGTCGAGATGGCTCGGACACCATTTGGTGCCAAGAAAGTTGCTCACTCAATCTTAGTAAATGAGTTTGGCTTTAGTAATGCCCAATACTCATGTCTTAACAGTCTGTGGACTAAAGAGAGTCATTGGAACTACAAGGCACATAACTATCGCTCGGGTGCCCATGGCATTGCTCAGGCGTTGCCAGCTGAAAAGATGAACGTGATTGCAACTGATTGGCGCACTAATCCAGTCACGCAGATCCGTTGGGGAATTCGCTACATCACGATGCGCTATGACACCCCATGTAAGGCCTGGTCGTACTTTAAGTCTCGCCACTACTACTAAGCAAGCGTTAAGGCTTACTTCCAATCCGCAACGGGGTTGCAGTAGTTGCGTAGAAGTCATCTCCTTTATCATCGATAACGATGAAGGCTGGAAAATCTACAACATCAATCTTCCAGACCGCTTCCATTCCCAGCTCTTCAAAATCTAAAACCTCAACCTTAGTAATGCACTCCAACGCCAAACGCGCTGCTGGTCCACCGATTGAACCTAAGTAGAAACCACCATAAGTTTTGCAGGCATCGGTCACTGCCTTTGAGCGATTGCCCTTGGCCAACATCACTCGAGAACCGCCCTTAGATTGAAAGTACTCAACGTATGAATCCATGCGACCGGCAGTTGTTGGACCAAAAGAGCCCGATGCATATCCGACTGGAGTCTTTGCTGGGCCTGCGTAATAGACCGCGTATTTTTGTAAGTACTCAGGCATTGGCCCGCCCGCATCCATCGCCGCTTTAATTCTGGCGTGGGCCAAGTCTCGCGCTACAACTAAGGTTCCTGTCAGCGAGAGCCGTGTCTTGACTGGATGTTTGGAGAGCTCGGCGCAGATGGCATCCATCGATTGGTTTAAATCAATCGCTACAACACCATCGTCTACATGCTCATCAGTTGTCTCCGGCAGAAAATGCGCTGGATCCCGCTCGAGCTCTTCTAAGAAGATTCCCTCTTTAGTGATCTTGGCCTTGGCCTGGCGATCTGCCGAACACGAGACGGCGATGGCGATAGGCAAGGATGCACCGTGACGAGGCAGGCGTACGACTCGAACATCGTGGCAGAAATACTTTCCGCCAAACTGGGCGCCGATTCCTAAGGTGCGAGTTAACTCGAGGACTTGTTGTTCAAGCTCTAGATCGCGGAAGCCGTGACCCGTTGCTGCATCTCCACTGGTTGGCAGTGAATCTAAATACTTAGTACTAGCTAACTTGGCGGTCTTCACTGTGTGTTCAGCGCTGGTGCCACCGATAACTATTGCCAAGTGGTAGGGAGGGCAGGCCGCAGTTCCGATCGAACGCAGTTTTTCATCTAGCCAGGCCATAAAGGATTCTGGATTTAAAATCGCCTTGGTCTCTTGATAGAGAAAAGATTTGTTAGCGCTGCCGCCACCTTTGGCGATAAATAAGAAGTTGTACTCATCGGGGTGATCGCTATCGGCAAAGATCTCAATCTGGGCGGGTAAGTTGTTGCCAGTATTTTTCTCATCCCATGTCGTCACGGGCGCCAACTGTGAGTAGCGAAGATTTAACGTAGTGAAGGCGTCGTAGATTCCTTTCGAAATCGCAACCTCATCCTTGGATGTTGTTAAAACGTACTGTCCTTTTTTAGCCATGACTAAAGCCGTGCCCGTGTCTTGGCACATCGGCAAGGTTCCACCGGCTGAGATGTTGGCGTTTTTCAAAAGATCGGTTGCAACAAAGCGATCATTGGCTGAAGCCTCTGGATCGGCGATGATGTTTGCTAACTGTTGTAAATGATCAGGGCGTAAATAATGTGAAATATCGTGAATCGCTTCGGCCGTGAGTTTTTCTATCGCCGCTGGTTCTACCTGTAGAAACTCTTTGTCGCCGAGCTTTACAACGCTCACGCCTTCGCGACTTACCAGGCGATATGTAGTCTCATCGCTGCCAAGGGGCAGAAGCTCTGAGTAGGAAAAGTCGGGCATTGTTATGGCTTAACCGCATCGAGCTTCTTTTTAGCACCATCTAGCCACTCTTGGCAGATCGCAGCTAAAGCTTCACCGCGCTCCCAGAGCTTTAAGGACTCTTCTAGAGTTGCACTGCCGGTTTCAAGGGCGGCAACAACCTCGGCCAACTCATCACGGGCGGCTTCATAGGAGATCTTCTTCTCTGTCATGGCTTAAATCTACTCCTTCACACTATTGGCGGTCACTGTGGCATTGGCTTCGCCCTTGGCTAAACGCAGTCGCAGTAAGTCTCCGGCTTTTAACGCCTTAGCATCGCGGGCGATATCGCCATTGGCTAACTGCACCACGGAGTATCCGCGATCAAGGGTTGCCTGGGGAGAGAGTGCCCGCACGCGGGCTTTAATCTGGACTAACTCTTCTTTAGCTACCTTCACATGGCCGGCAAAACTGCGATGAGATCGTTGGCGATATGCAGTGATGATTTCAGCTCGACTAGTAATAATCACATGCGGATCTTTCATCACTGGACGATCTTTAAAGCTTGCAATTCGGGCGCGCTCTAACTCAATCAGCGCCAATAGTTTTCTGCGGGCACGTTCGCGTAGCTCTTCAATCATCGCAATCTCTTCGGCGATATCGGGCACTACGTGTTTGGCGGCATCGGTTGGTGTAGATGCACGAAAATCTGCGACTAGATCTAACAGCGGTGAGTCTTTTTCATGGCCAATGGCGCTAACGATCGGAGTCACACACGAAGCGGCTAAACGCACGAGGCCTTCATCACTAAATGGCAGTAGATCTTCAAATGATCCGCCGCCACGTGTAATGACAATCACCTCAACATCGGTATCGGCCTCAAGTTCACTCAACGCGGCCGATACTTCTGTCACTGCGGCAGCGCCCTGCACTGTCACTTCACGGATTTCAAAGACAACGCTGGGCCAACGCCGCCTTGCATTTTCAACGACATCTTTTTCGGCATCGGTATTGCGTCCGCAGATGAGCCCCACTTTTTTCGGCAGAAGCGGGAGCTCAACTTTGCGATCTGAATCAAATAGACCTTCACCGGCAAGCAAATTTTTCAACGCTTCAAGTCGAGCTAATAATTCACCGACGCCCACTTGTCGAATTTCACGTGCAGATAATGTGAGTGAACCATTTTTTGTGTACCAGGATGGCTTTGCATATAAAACTACGCGCGCATTGGGTGGTAGCGGTTGGGCGGCAGCGATAACTGATTTATGACACATCACCGATAACGACATATCCACGCTGGGGTCGCGCAGGCGAATAAAGGCCATCATTCCGCTGCGTTCATTGAGTTCGCTGATTTCACCCTCAACCCAAATTGGGCCTAAGCGATCGACATACTCTTTGATGGCTTCAGAAACTACCTGCACGGATGCAGGGGCCTCACTTGAAGTTTCGAACATGGGATGAGCCTAATAGACTCAGTCCATGGCCAAGAGAGTTCTACTTGCTGCGCCTCGCGGATATTGCGCGGGGGTCGATCGCGCAGTTGTGACCGTAGAGAAAGCGTTAGAGCTCTACGGCGCACCGGTCTATGTGCGAAAGCAGATCGTCCACAACGTTCACGTTGTAGCCAGCCTTGAAGCTAAAGGTGCCATCTTTGTTGATGAGACCGATGAAGTTCCGGAAGGCAAGACCGTGGTTTTTTCGGCTCATGGTGTTGCACCCAGTGTTCATGCCGAAGCGGCTGCGCGCAGTTTAAAAACAATCGATGCAACGTGTCCGTTGGTAACTAAAGTTCACCACGAGGTGCGCCGATTTGCTCATGAAGATGCCGAGATTTTGTTAATCGGCCACCATGGCCATGAGGAGGTTGAGGGCACGGCCGGTGAAGCACTCGACAAGGTTCGAGTTATCGATGGCTTAGATGGCGCTCGCAGCGTTGTGCCGACACCAGGTAAGAAATTAGTCTGGTTATCGCAGACAACGTTGAGTGTAGATGAGACCTTATCTGCCGTTGCAATTTTGAAAGAGCGCTTTCCGGATATTCAAGATCCGCCCAGTGATGATATTTGTTATGCAACACAAAATCGCCAAGAGGCGATCAAAGCTATCTCGGCTAAGGCTGATTTAGTAATCGTCGTTGGCTCGCAAAACTCTTCAAACTCAGTGCGCTTAGCTGAAGTTGCACTTGAATATGGAGCAAAGGCTGCACACTTGGTTGATTACGCGAGTGAGATTCAAGAGCAGTGGTTAGAAAACGTTGAAACTATTGGCTTAACAAGTGGAGCATCGGTGCCTGAGATCTTGGTAGAGGATGTGTTGACCTGGCTAGCCCAGCGCGGCTTTGGCGATGTAGAAACGGTAACGGCGATGCAAGAGTCCTTGCTCTTCTCACTTCCACCAGAGCTTCGCAAAGATTTGAAAGCTGCGGGTAAGGCTTAACTATTCAGCGCGACGAGCCTTAGATGGCTTGTTTTTAGCTCGCGCATTAAGAAAGACATACCAACCATAGAGCGCACCGATAATTAGAAATGGTGCTTCGCTGGCAAGGGCTGCGATGAAATCGATTCCAACACGTGATGGTCTAAAGCCATCGAGAATGAGAGTCCAGAAACCTGCAATAGCTGCAAAAGCTAAAGGTGGAGTGACAACTGCGACATAGGTTGTGCCAGGGCGGCCAAAACGGATGCCACCAAAGAAGGCTATGAGAAGTGCAATGCCAGTAAGGATGCCAACACCGCTGCGAAAAGTGAGTTCGATAAAAGTGAAGAAGCCGATTAATAACGCTTGCAGAACTACGATGCCCTGCTTCTTTAAACCAGGTCCAGCAAGTGCAATCTGCTTGAGTGCGCTCATCTACTTATCTCCATCGCTAATCTCTTCTGCATCGATAAAATCATCATCTCCTGCGAGCTCGATAGTGTTAAGTTCGCGAACAGCACCTGGTGCCTCTGGATATTCAATCGCCAGTTTATCTTTATCCCCTAATACACCCAAGTTGTGAATTCTTCGAGCTGGACTGAGCACGGTTTTTTCAGCCGTTGGTACAAGATCTTCATAGGCTTTGGCAGTAGATGTAATCGCTTTACCCACTGCAACAATCTTGGTGTGTAGCAACGTGATGTTCTTTAAAAATGTGCTGGCAACTTTTTGAATCTCATCAGCGTTTTCAGCTAACTTATTGCGCGTAAAGATAAAGCCAATTGTGCGCAACAGCGCCATCATGGAGGTAGGAGTTGCAATCGTCACGCCTACTTTAAAGGCTTTTTCGAGGAAGTTAGGATCGATGCGTAGCGCCTCTGATAACAGCGTTTCAAAGGGAACAAAGAGAACAACAAAGTCGGGTGAGCCCGCTGACTTGTGATAACCGCGCTTGGCAAGTGCCTGAACATGCTTGAGCAAATCATCGGTGTGATGTTTGAAGAACTCATCGCGCGCCGATTGCACCTCGGTTCCAAATGCCTCTAGAAAACGATCGAAGGGAAATTTTGAGTCGATAAAGATTGAACTTCCGCCGGGCATATTGACGGTGATATCTGGAATTCCTGATGAGTCGGCATCGGTAGTAGATCGCTGCCGGCTGTACTCGTGGCCTTCACGCAGACCCGCACCTTGAAGCAAGAGCTCTAACTGTGCCTCGCCAAACTTTCCACGAACTTGGCTGTTACTTAATGCACCAGCAATCTTTTTAGTCTCATCAAAGATCGACTCAGATGCACGGCGCATCTCATTAATAGTTGTCTCTAACTTTGCCTCGGCCTCAGTGCGAATTCGATTAGCTTCAGCGGCCTGCGTTGATAATTTGTTCACGGAATCTTTCATGGCAACGAGTTCGGCATTTAACTTAACGGCCGACTCTGTTTTGCCCCGCTCGGCCGCTAACTGTGCTTTGTAATCATCGAGCAGCGCGCGATCGGCCACGGCGCTGCCAGATTTAAGGGCGTGCAACAGGTAACCAACTGCTGCTCCAGCAATCAGACCTATGACAAGAGTGGTGACGTTAGCGGGCATGGGCCTATCGTGGCAGTTTGCACTGACATTTGCGCGTAGGCTCTACCGCCTATGAGTCTTTCTATCGGAATCGTCGGCATGCCCAATGTGGGTAAGTCCACCCTTTTCAACGCCCTGACCAAGAACAATGTTTTGGCAGCTAACTATCCCTTTGCCACTATCGAGCCCAATGTCGGCGTTGTCGGAGTTCCCGATACCCGCCTTGCCGCTCTGGCCACGATCGTGGGGTCACACACACTTCTGCCAGCCGTTGTCTCATTCGTCGATATCGCTGGAATCGTTAAAGGTGCATCAGAGGGGGCCGGTCTTGGCAATAAGTTCTTGGCCAATATCCGCGAGACCGATGCGATCTGTCAAGTGATTCGAGTATTTAACGATGGAGATGTTATTCACGTTGAAGGTCGTGTTGATCCAGCAAGTGATATGGAGATTATCAACACCGAATTAGCGCTCGCCGATTTACAGACGATTGAAAAAGTGCTGCCACGTCTTGAAAAAGAGGCGCGCGTTAATAAAGATCGCCAACAGGTTGTCGATGCAGTTAAAGAGGCTGAAGCCGTTCTCAACGCCGGCAAGCCATTATCGAGCAGCAAAGTAGATCTCACACTGGTCGCAGAGCTTCAGCTATTAACAGCTAAGCCATTTCTCTATGTCTTTAACGTTGATGCTGGTGAATTAAGTGATGAAGAGTTGCGCACAAAGTTAGCGGCCTTGGTTGCTCCGGCTGAAGCAATCTTTTTAGATGCTAAGACCGAGGCCGAACTAGCCGAACTTAGCGATGAGGATGCGTTAGAGCTTTTGCAGTCGATAGGTCTTGAAGAGCCAGGCCTTGCAACGTTGGCCCACGTTGGCTTTCGCACGTTAGGTTTGCAAACGTATTTAACTGCTGGGCCAAAAGAAGTTCGTGCATGGACTATTCACAAAGGTGACACTGCGCCGATGGCCGCCGGTGTTATCCATACTGATTTCCAAAAAGGTTTTATCAAAGCCGAAATCGTTAGCTTCGATGATTTAATCGCAGCAGGATCAATGGCTGAGGCTAAAGCTAAAGGCAAAGTGCGTATGGAGGGCAAGGACTACGTTATGCACGATGGAGATGTCGTTGAATTTAGGTTCAACGTTTAATTTATTGCCCCGTGTAGTAATGAGCGATTTCGCCCAATGCTTTATCTAGAATCTCAAGACCTTTTTTAGCATCGTCGACCGAGATATTGCAAGGTGGGCACAAGTGAATACGGTTAAAGTTATTAAATGGCATCAGGCCAAACTTCTTACAGGCCGCCACTAATTCATTCATCGCCGGACTCGATGCGCCATACGGAGCAAGTGGCTCGCGCGTTGCACGATCACTGACCATATCAACGCCCCAGAACACACCCGCACCGCGAATATCACCAATAACTTTGTGCTTCTTCGCTAACTCAATAAGGCCTGGTCCCAAGATTGTTTCACCAATCATGGTGGCGTTCTCTAACATCTTCTCTTCTTTCATAACATCGATGGTTGCAACGGCAGTTGCACACGCCAATGGATGACCCATGTATGTAAGTCCACCAGCAAATACTTTTTCATCAAAAGTCTTAGCTATGTCCTCACTAATAACTACGCCGCCGAGCTGGATGTAACCCGATGTAACGCCCTTAGCAAAAGTGATTAGATCTGGGACCACAGAACTGTGCTGATACGCAAACCATTTTCCGGTGCGACCAAAGCCTGACATGACTTCATCGGCGATCCACATAATCTTGTACTTATCGCACAGCGCTCGTACGCCTTCTAAGTAGCCCTTAGGTGGCATTAAGACTCCAGCCGTGCCAGGAACTGATTCGATTAAAATTGCGGCAATAGTATTAGGACCCTCAAAAATAATTGTCTGCTCTAAATATTCCAATGCTCGCTTGCACTCTTCTTCTTCGCTCTGTGCCCAGAAAGCGGTGCGATAAAGATAAGGTCCAAAGAAGTGCACATGTCCAAAGGCAAACTCATTTGGGAATCTACGAGGGTCTCCAGTGGCATTAATCGCTGCCCCTGTATTTCCGTGATAAGAACGGTATGTAGATAAAACTTTGTGCTTATGTGTATGCATGCGTGCCATGCGAATCGCATTTTCAACTGCATCGGCACCTGCATTTGTGAAAAATATTTTAGCAAAATGATCACCAGCTAATTCGACAATTCTCTGCGCAGCTTCATTACGTGCGTCATTTGCATGTTGCGGTGCGATTGTCGTTAGAACTTCGGCTTGGGCTTGAATCGCCTTAATGACCTTAGGATGTTGATGGCCGATATTTGTAAAAACTAATTGCGATGAAAAATCTAAGTACGTCTTTCCTTCATGATCCCAAAAATATGATCCCGAACCACTGGCCACAGGCAGTGGACTAATTGCACCTTGGGCCGACCATGAGTGAAAAACGTACTTATGGTCTGCAGCGCTAACGGCGGCTTGCTTAGCTGGATCGTTTACTGGAGCACTCATGAAAATAGCCTCTAACCCTTAAGTCATTGATAGGAATTAGCGCCATCTTAACGCCCTGAAGTAGATTGCGGGTATGAAGCAGATAACACATTGGATCAACGGCGCGCCATCGACCACGAAGTCAGAGCGAAGTGGGGATATTTTCAACCCGGCAACTGGTCACATAACAGGCAGCGTTGCCTTTGCCGATGCCGCAACCGTTGATCTGGCAGTCGATGCTGCCACGGCCGCTTTTACAACGTGGCGCCATAGTTCGCTCACCAAGCGCACTCAAGTTTTATTTGCCTTCCGCGAACTTGTTCAGCAAAATAAAGAAAAAATCGCCGCACTTATCACCGACGAACATGGCAAGGTTTTAAGCGATGCTGCCGGAGAAGTTACTCGCGGTCTAGAAGTTGTTGAATTTGCTTGCGGAATTCCACACTTACTTAAAGGTGGATTCTCTGAAGAGGTTTCAACTGGCGTAGATGTGTATTCAATCCGCCAAGCTTTAGGACCTGTTGCAATTATCTCGCCATTTAACTTTCCAGCGATGGTACCTATGTGGTTCTTCCCCGTTGCAATTGCATGCGGCAACACTGTCGTTGTTAAGCCATCTGAAAAAGATCCCAGCGCCACGATGTTCATGGCTCAGTTATGGAAAGAGGCTGGATTACCTGATGGAGTTTTCAATGTAGTGCATGGTGACAAAGTCGCCGTTGATGCATTACTAACCCACCCCGGAATTAAATCGGTTTCATTTGTTGGCTCTACTCCTATTGCACGTTATGTATACGAGACCGGAACCAAAGCGGGCAAGCGTGTACAAGCTTTAGGTGGCGCAAAGAATCACATGGTGGTTTTACCTGATGCTGATTTAGAACTCGCCGCTGATGCGGCAATTAACGCGGGCTTTGGCTCAGCGGGAGAGCGCTGCATGGCTATCTCTGCAATCGTTGCCGTCGAACCAATTGCAAGCGCACTTGTTGCACGCATCAAATCGCGTATGGCAAACATTAAAACAGGTGATGGAACACAAGGCGTCGATATGGGCCCATTAGTTACTCAAGTTCACCGCGACAAAGTTGCCTCTTACATTGAAGCTGGAGCAAAAGCCGGTGCAACTCTTGTTGTCGATGGTCGTGCACTAGAGATTGCTGGAGATGGTTTTTGGCTAGGGCCTACTTTGTTCGACAATGTCACACCAGAGATGTCGATTTACAAGGAAGAGATTTTCGGACCAGTGCTAAGCGTGATTCGTGTGAATACATATGAAGAAGCCCTTGCCCTTGTTAATAGTCACGAATACGGCAATGGAACTGCCATCTTTACTAACGATGGTGGTGCAGCTCGCCGTTATCAAAATGAAGTTGAAGTTGGAATGGTAGGAATCAACGTTCCGATTCCTGTTCCCATGGCCTATTACTCATTTGGTGGATGGAAGAACTCGTTATTTGGTGATTCTCATGCACATGGCACCGAAGGTGTTCACTTCTTTACTCGCGGCAAAGTTGTTACAAGCCGCTGGTTAGATCCAAGCCATGGTGGAATCAACTTAGGATTTCCGCAAAACGATTAAAAGCGCGCTGAAATAAGCGCTGATTAGTCCATATCCACTGCCAAAGGTAGAATAACTACGTGCGGCCGGTGACTTGGCCTCAGAAATACCCAATCGTTGGATAGAAGCATGGCCTGATAACGGCTGGCTTCCTTAGGAGAGTAGTTTTCGTGGCCAAGATTCAAGAGCACCTTAAAAACCTGCCGCTTAAAAAGCGTGAGAACTTACGTAACGTTGCGATCATCGCTCACGTTGACCACGGTAAAACAACATTAGTTGATGCGATGTTGTGGCAGTCAGGTGCTTTTGCTGCATATAAGAAGCAGGGCGAAGGCCAAGAGCGCATGATGGATTCAATGGATCTTGAGCGCGAAAAGGGAATTACGATTCTTGCTAAGAACACTGCAGTAAAGCGCGGCGACACAATTGTTAACATCATTGATACTCCAGGCCACGCCGATTTCGGTGGCGAAGTAGAGCGCGGACTAGAAATGGTCGATGGCGTTATCTTGTTAGTCGATGCATCTGAAGGTCCACTGCCTCAAACACGTTTCGTTTTGCGCAAAGCGCTAGAGAAGAATCTGCCAGTTATTTTGGTTATCAATAAAGTTGACCGCCCCGATTCACGAATCGCAGAAGTTGTCGATGAGGCTTACGAGCTATTTTTAGATCTAGATGCCAATGAATCACAGATTGAATTTCCAGTTGTTTACGCATCGGCTAAAGCTGGCCGTGCATCATTAAAGCGCCCGGCAGATGGTGGAATGCCAGAAGAAGAAAACTTGGATGTTTTATTCGACACTATCTTCTCTGCAATTCCAGCACCTGAGTATCACGAGGGTGCACCGTTGCAGGCACACGTAACTAACCTTGACTCATCACCATTCCTTGGCCGCCTAGCTTTGTGCCGTGTGCGCGAGGGTGTGATTAAAAAGGGTCAGAACGTTACCTGGATTAAGACCGATGGAACTATGGAGCGAGTAAAGATTTCAGAGTTACTTATTACTGAAGCTCTAGAGCGTATTCCAACGCTTGAAGCCCATCCAGGTGACATCATTGCCGTGGCTGGAATTGAAACGATTACTTTGGGCGAGACATTGGCCGATAATGAAAACCCACATGCATTGCCATTGATCATCGTTGACGAGCCATCGATTTCGATGACTATTGGTATTAATACATCACCTCTTGCTGGCAAGAGCGGAAAACTACTTACTGCACGCCAAGTTAAGAGCCGTCTAGATGCCGAGCTGGTTGGTAACGTGTCATTGCGCGTTCTCAATACTGAGCGCCCAGATACATGGGAAGTCCAAGGCCGTGGAGAGCTTCAACTAGCCGTGCTTGTTGAAATCATGAAGCGCGAAGGTTTTGAATTAACTGTTGGTAAGCCACAGGTTGTTATTAAGAAGATCGATGGCAAAGTACATGAGCCAATGGAGCGTTTAACAATTGATGCACCTGAAGAATATCTTGGTGTACTTACTCAGTTGATGGCGCTTCGCAAAGGCCGCATGGAGCAAATGGTCAATCACGGTACTGGCTGGATTCGCCTTGATTACAAAGTTCCATCACGCGGACTTATTGGTTTCCGTACTGAGTTCTTAACTGAAACTCGCGGAACAGGTTTATTGCACCACGTCTTTGATGGCTATGAGGCATGGCACGGCGACATTCGTACACGTGGAACTGGTTCACTAGTTTCAGATCGTATGGGAGTTGTTACTTCGTATGCACTTTATGGAACACAAGATCGCGGAAGCATCTTCGTTGAGCCAGGTGACGAGGTTTACGAGGGAATGGTTATCGGAGAGAACTCTCGCAGCGATGATATGGACGTTAACTGTGTTCGCGAAAAGAAGCTGACTAACATGCGCGCTTCAGGTACCGATGAATCAGAGCGTTTGATTCCGCCTAAGAAGCTGAACATGGAAGGTGCTTTGGAGTTCTGTCGCGAAGATGAGTGCGTTGAAGTTACTCCGGCCGTTGTTCGAATCCGCAAGGTTGTCCTTGATGGTGACGAGCGCGCCCGCTCTACTGCCCGCGCCAAGAAGGCTAACCAGAACGTATAAACCCAGTTTCGTCAGCCCCCTAGGGTTGAATTGGCACTGTGAGTAAAGCCGGCTTCACCCTGGTGCGCGAAAACGCCACACACGCTGGTGCGCAATTATCGCCAGAACAAATGGCTGCAGTTGCTCACCGTGGATCTCCACTGGTTGTTCAAGGTGGTCCAGGCACGGGCAAGACAACGGTTTTGATTGAAGCTGCGTTAGCGCGAATTAATGATGGACAAAATCCAGACTCTATTTTGTTATTGACCTATGGCCGTGAACGAGCGTCAGAGCTACGTGATGCGATCGCTCTGCGAACAACAAAGACGATGTTTGAACCTTTGGCGCGTACTTTTCACTCGCTGGCTTTTTCAATTGTAAAGATGAAGGCCAATAGTCAGGATCCTGAACCGATTCTATTAAGTGGGCCTGAACAGGAAAGTTATATTAGAGAACTTCTAGCCGGTGATATCGCCGATGGTTGTAAAGAGTGGCCTGAGGATTTACATGCGGCGTTAACGACACATGGTTTTGCGCGAGAGCTTCGAGATTTAATTCTGCGCGCATCTGAACGCGGAATTGGACCAACACAGTTAGAGTCACTTGGAATATCAGAGGGTGAAAAATACTGGACTGCCGCCGCTAAGTTTTGGGAACGCTATATCAACTCAATGGTAATGCGCGAAATAAGCGCCGCCGACTCCAAGATGCGCATCGATCCATCAGAGCTTGTCTCACGTGCCACGATTTACTTACACAATAATCCAGATCTCTTAACACAATTGCGTGCACGATTTACGACCATCATGGTCGATGAGTTTCAGGAGAGCGATCCGGCACAACGCGCATTACTTGCAGCCTTAGTTGGTAGCGATGTAATTATCTGCGCCGATGCCGATAGTGCAGTGGGACGCTTTCGAGGCGCCGACCCCGATGGTTTATCGGCAGCGTTAGATCCCTATCGAGCGCATGAAATTCTGCTGACAACGGACTTTCGCAGCGCACATGCAATCTTTGATGTCGCACACGCCTATGTGCAGGGCTTTAAAGCTTCACCGCTTACCCGCAAACGCAGTTGTGGCAGTGATAAAACGGGCTCGGTAGAGGTTCATCGCTTTAGATCAGGGGCGGAAGAAGCTGCCTTTATTGCTCATCAATGTCGAAGTGCGAATCTGCGCGAAGGTATTTCTTATAGCGACATGGCAGTAATTTTACGCAGCCCTGGTGTTACGGCATCGGCGCTACGTCGAGCTTTTTCATATGTAGGTGTTCCAGTTGCCAGTGAACTTCAAGCCCTTGCCGGTAATCCAGCGATTGCACCCTTCTTATTACTTGCCCGTGTTGCGATTAAAGCCCAACCTTTAAATTTAGATACGGCCGAGCGTCTATTGATGAGCGAGTTTGGTGGTGCCGATTCAATATCGTTGCGCCGTATCCGTCGAGCCATGGGTTCTGCACGTCCCGAAGGTGATGATCGCTCAGGTACACAGTTACTGCTCGATGCAATTAATGACGGTGAAGTTTTTATCGAAGGTGCCGATTCACTTATTCGAGTCCATGCGCTTTTAGAAAAAGCGCGAGCGGTAGCACGAAATAAATCCGCTCTCGCCGATGATCTGCTGTGGGCGATTTGGGACAATGCAGAGACAAGTGATGGACAAAAACTATCGAGCGCATGGCGCACTCAATCTCTGCGTCCAGGTGTTCGAGGCGCTGCTGCCGATCGTGACTTAGATGCCATGATGCAGTTATTTGAAAGCGCTGCCAGATACTCTGAGCGTTTTCCGCAGTCAGGTCCGGCGGCATTCATCGCTGAAATTGCCACCGAAGATATTGCCGGCGATGTTATTACCGCAAAGGGTATTCGCCCAGATTTTGTTGAAATTCTTACCGTCCATAGCGCTAAGGGAAGGCAATGGGAGTTAGTAGCAGTTGCTGGATTGCAAGAAGGTACATGGCCGAATTTAAAAACGCGCTCATCATTACTGGGCGCAGAGCGATTAGTTGAGCGCCAGCGTAACCCTGATATTCCGCGAGATCAATTAGATGTTATTGCGGCAAGTGGCTTGATGCAGGATGAAGAGCGCTTGTTTCATGTGGCGCTAACCCGCGCCAAACAATCACTTTTCGTCACTGCGGTACAGCGCGATGATGAAGAGCCGTCAGCATTTTTTGAAACTATCGAAGTTTTAGTCAATAAAACCGATCTGGACGAGCCAGTACTCACCGATGTACCACGCCCTATTACCGCTCCTGCACTAGTGGCTGAACTTCGCGCGAACTTACACGGCGATAATGCAGTTGAGGCCGCTGCGCTATTAAAAACTATGAGCACCGAAGGTATCTATCTGGCCGATCCTGACAATTGGATAGGTTCGCTGCCTCTTAGTACCGACCAACCCGTTATCGATAGCGATAAAGAAGTAGTTGTCTCACCCAGCGGGGCTGAATCATTTGTCGAATGTGGAGTCAAATGGTTTTTACAAAACAATGGTGGAACCGATGGAGATAGCAGTGCACAGGTTTTAGGTTCGGCTATTCACGCTTTTGCCGCAAAGATGGTGCAAGAGCCTGGAACTACTAGAGAAGAGCTCATCGCTAACCTTGAAAGTTCGTGGAAGTTAATCGACTCTGAAACAGGATGGGTCAGTGCATCCAATTTGGAAAGCGCTGTCACTATGCTGAAAAAATTTGTGGATTATCACTCTAAAACTTCGCGCACAATCGTAGATGCAGAGATGCGTTTTGATGTCACGCTTGGTCGAGCACGCATTAGAGGAAGTGTGGATCGTTTAGAGGTTGAGGCCGATGGCTCATTATTTATTATCGACTTTAAGACTGGCTCAAGTACAATCACAGGTAAAGAGACGCAGAGCAATGTGCAGCTAGCTAGCTATCAAGTAGGAATCGTCGAAGGTGGATTTACTCAAGGAAATACTTCGGCCGGCGCTGAGTTGGTCTACCTTGGTACCGATGCGGCCAGTGCAACAATTAAGAAGCAAGGCGTTATCGATATTGAAGCCACGAAAGAAAAACTGAATGAGATCGCCGAAGGAATGGGCGCCGCAACCTTCTTTGCCACCATCAATAAGCGCTGTAAAGGCTGCCCAGTGCGCAAATCCTGCCCCGTTCAAAGTGATGGGCGGACGGTGATTTCATGAGTGTAGATGCTAAATATTCACCGGAAGAGATCATTGCCACGTTGCAGGCGCATCCAAAGTTCGGTGGATCTATTAAACCGATTACTAAGTTTCAATCGGCGATTATCAGTAGTGATTTAGAGCCTGCCGTAGTTATCGCCGGAGCGGGTTCGGGTAAGACTGAGACGATGAGTAATCGGGTGCTGTATCTGGTAGCTAATGGTTTTGTCACACCTGATCAAATCTTAGGTCTAACTTTTACGCGCAAAGCCGCCGGTGAACTATCAGTTCGAATTCGTAAACGTCTGCGCCAACTTGCAACGCTCAATGAGTTCAAACATATTACTTCGACGGCAACATCGGTTACTACCTATCATTCATATGCAGGTAAATTACTTAGTGAGCATGCAATCAGGTATGGCATCGATGCCGATTCCGAACCACTGGGTGAAGCGGCAATCTGGCAGATTGCAACTGACGTTGTACGCAACTGGAGCGATGATTCTTATCGAAATAACAGCAAAGTCAGTACGGTAATTAAAGATTTGTTAGGGCTCTCAAAGTTAATGATGGAGCACCAAGTAGCGGGCAAGGATATTGAAGCGATAGGCAATCAGATTATTCAAGAGTTATCTGGTCTCGATGGTGGATCAAATGAAGAAGTTCGTTCTGTTCAGCGCGCAATGCTGCAACGAAATTCGCTGCTACCTATGGTCGAAGTATTCATGCAACGGCGTAGAGCTGCTGGTGAGTTCTCCTTCGATGATCAGATGTCATTGGCCGCCGATATCGCGCAAAACTTTGCCGATGTTGGCGTTTTGGAGCGCGGAAAGTATCGTGTGGTATTGCTCGATGAGTATCAAGATACGTCGCAGTCGCAAGTGCGTATGTTGTCATCGCTCTATGGAGGCGGACATCCGGTTATGGCGGTGGGAGACCCATCGCAAGCCATTTATACCTGGCGTGGGGCCTCGGCCGGCACCATGGCATCCTTCACTAGCTATTTCCCTAAGTTAGATTCTCAAAAAGGAGTATCACAATTTACTCTGCCAACAACGTTTAGAAACGATGCCATGATTTTGGCAGCAGCAAATCGCATTAGCGAAAAGATTAAGGCCGATGGCGGACAACAAGTAGTGCAGTTAGAGGCTCGACCCAACGCAGGTAAGGGCGAAATCGCCTATGGAATCTTTGAAACTATCGATGCTGAAGCCGCAGCGATTGCCGAATACATCAAAGCCCACTGGTCGCCGACATCTGGTGCAACGTCGGCTGTCTTAGTGCGAAAGCGCGCACAGATAACAGCGATTGAAAGCGCTCTTCGCCATGAAGGTTTGCCCGTTGAAGTAATTGGCATTGGGGGATTAATCCACGTTCCTGAAGTCGCAGACATTGTCACGATGCTAAAGATAATTACTAATCCCGATGCAGGCTCTGCCGTAATGCGTCACCTGACCGGGCCACGAATTAATTTGGGGCCACGAGATATTGCAGCTCTTGGTGCGTTTAGTCGTGATCGCGCTAAAGCGCTTCATGCAGATTCAAAGAGTTTTATTAAAAAGATCGCGGCTGGAAATCCCGATCAACTAGAGGCCGATGACCAATGTGCCGGTTCTATAATCGATGCCTTAGATGAGATTCACGGTGCAAAAAAAGCAAGCTTTAGCGATGTTGGTTATCAAAGGCTCGTGCGCTTTGCAGGTGATGTGCGACGTCTGCGTTCGCGAGCAGGTGGACAGATTAGCGATTTAATCAGTGAGATTGAAAACTACTTAACGCTGGAGTCTGAGATAATTCTTCGGGATGGATCTCAAACAGGGCGCCGACATATAGATCGCTTTCTCGATGAAGCGGCAAAGTTTGAACGCAGCGGTGGAACCGTAACCGCCTTTTTAGATTGGCTCGATGTCGCCGCCGATGCCGAAGGCGGATTAAAGGCTGGGGCCCCTGAAATTCGCAGTGATGTAGTGCAGATTCTGACCGTCCACATGGCTAAGGGTGCTGAGTGGGATGTCGTTGCAGTACCTGGTTTATCTGCGGGAACCTTCCCGAGCAATAACACTAATGATCCAGATAACTGGTTGAAAAATGAAAAACATATTCCTTTTCCACTGCGAGGAGACGCCAAAGAGCTACCCGTTTTTTCTTTACATAGCGTTACGAAAAAGAGCGAAGCGGCAAAAACTATTAAAGCTTTTGCAGGGCTGTGTGTAGATAATATAAAGATGCGCGAAGAGATGCGCCTTGCCTATGTTGCCGTTACTCGTGCTAAATCGCATCTGATCTGCACGACTTCGCGTTGGCGAGATGGAGCTAAACCTGTTGAACCGAGTGAGATATTTTACTTAGTCGCCGAAGTTGCTAGTGCACTGGGTGGTCTGATGGTTTCAGATTCACCTGCACCCAACGATGGCGATGAGAATCCCACGCTAGAAAATCCAATCACTGCACCGTGGCCATCTGATCCATTGGGTAATCGTCGTGGCGCATTTGATGCGGCAATGCATTTAGTTAAAAGTAGTGACGAACATGCGCTAGGTGAGTCTGATCTTCCTCATATTAAATCGTGGATTGCTGACGCGCGCGCTCTTATTGCCGAACATCAGGAGAGAAATAACGGCGCTATTAACATTCCTTTACCTACCCGGCTTTCAACATCAACCTTAGTTGCACTGCACGAAGATTCACAGGAGCTTGCACTAAATATTCGCAGACCTATGCCGCGTGGACAGGATCAATATTCGCGGCGCGGAACTGCCTTTCACTTGTGGGTCGAACGTCAATTCACGGATGCAGCCACATTATTTGGGGATGAGTATTTAGATTACTTAGATCCCTTAGAGGATGATTCACGGTTAGAGGATCTAAAGAAGACATGGCTAGCAAGTGAGTTTGCCCATCGCACCCCTGTACGCGTAGAAGTCCCCTTTGAAACAACTATTGCAGGGGTTTTAATCCGTGGCCGAATAGATGCGGTTTATGCAACAGATACAGGCTTTGAGGTGGTTGACTGGAAAACTGGATCTAAAAAACTTGGGCAATCAGCGGCAATTCAATTAGCTATGTATCGCTTAGCGTGGGCCAAACTCTCTGGCACCGATATTTCTAACGTGAGCGCAGCTTTTCACTATGTTCCAACGTCGGTTACAGATAGACCTTCGGACCTTTTTGGTGAAGCTGAGTTGATCTCCCTAATTACACAGATTGAGGAAAAAGCTTAATCAACTTCAATTTGAAGCGGTAAGTGGTCGCTCATCCCTGAGTGCGGGTATTGGATGTGCTGTACATCCTTGGAACTGAGTTTTTGCGAAAGAAAATAGTCAATTTGAACTTTTGGGTACCAACTGGGAAATGTACGCATTATAGCTAGGGATTTCCACTTGATGCCCTTGGTAAAGATAGCAAAGGGAATATTGAGATCGCCCATAATTAAAATCTTAGATTTATCTGTTACTCCCAAGGTATTTGCCCATCGCTTAATTTTGATGAGCTGTGCCAAAGAAAATCCTGGTACAAAAGAAAGATGCGTATTAATTACAAGCCAACCATTATCTAGCTTTGCGGCTAGCGCACTTCGTGGATGATCGCGAACATAGAAACGTTTTAGTTTTCCATCAACTGGAAATGCCATTAACACGCCAACGGGTGATCCTTTGAACTCTAAACGATGCCATGACAGCACAGGAATTTTCGAAACGATTCCGATTCCATAACCGGGCAGAGCACCCTCACTTTTTTCAGTGACAATCTTATTATCACTACCGTTAGGGATTCGCCACTCTTCATCGGGTGAACCCATTAATGATGGCGCAAATGCCCAGTGCGCTGCGCCCATCATGGCTGCGATGTCGCCAACTTGATTGTTACTGCCCGATCGTTCTAAAAAGTAATCGACTTCTTGTAGACCAATGAGGTCGCTACGTAAGTGCGCAATCTCGGCCGCTAACAGCGCAGCTTTATCGGCATCTTTATCGGGTGGCATCGCTTCTCCGTGCAGCAAATTCCACGATGTTAGACGCATGGGGCGATGCTAGTAGTCTGAGCAACTTAATGAGCGCTAGAAACCAATCCCTTTCGCCCATCGATCGAGCCAGTCACCTGCGCAGCGATGGCGATGCTTTAGCCCTGCTCTGGAAAACCGCTTCGATTCTGCCGGTTATCGATGGACACATTGGTGCCGGCGATGATGGTTTGCGATTTGTAGATGCTCAGATGGTTGAGTTTTTAGCTGCATCCTTTGAAACCGGTGAGCGATATTTCTTAGGTCAAGCTCGTGATGGTGGTCAAGCTTTTTTTGCATGGCGCACTTCCTGGATTAATGAGCCAAGTGATGAGAAAGTTAAGTTTGATGGCTTTAAAACTCTGCGCGAAGTCGGGTCTGATTTAAGTGAAGTTGAATTAACACTTGCAATGCACGCTGTGGGTTTGAGCAATTGGCATAAGTCGCATCCGGTCTGTCCGCGGTGTGGAGCAAAGACGGTTGCCGATTTAGGCGGAAGCGTACGAGTGTGTGTTGAGGATTCATCACAGCACCATCCACGTACAGATCCTGCAGTAATAGTTTTAGTTAAAGATGCTGCAGATCGAATTTTGTTAGGTCATCAACCGATTTGGCCAGAAAAGCGTTTTTCAACTTTTGCGGGCTTTGTTGAACCTGGTGAATCATTTGAAGAGTGTGTATCGCGTGAAGTATTTGAAGAGGCTAACGTCTACTGCAATGATATTAATTATTTGGGGTCACAAGCCTGGCCGTTTCCAGCGTCGATCATGATCGCCTTTGAAGCAATCACCGATCACCCAGAAGATGCTAAGCCTGATGGAACAGAGATTGTTGAAGTACGCTGGTTTAGCCGCGATGAGATGAAGGCGGCAGTTGCTAGTAAAGATTTATTATTACCTCCGACAATCTCGGTTGCGCGCAAAATGATTACAGGTTGGTACACATCTCAAGCTGGTTACACCGTGAGCGATTTAAATGGTGGGGAGTCGTGGAGAAATTGACCAGCGATATTCGCGCCGAAGAGATTTTAGAAGCCCTCGATGACGAACAACGTGCAGTAGCACTTGCTACTCGGGGCCCGGTGTGTGTTATTGCCGGGGCTGGCACCGGTAAAACGCGGGCAATTACGCATCGAATCGCGTATGCCGCGGCTATTGGCGTGATGGATCCGCACAAGGTTTTAGCGCTTACTTTTACGGCCCGTGCTGCAGGAGAAATGCGCATGCGTCTTCGCTCGTTGGGCGTTCCAGCCGTTGCTGCGCGCACTATTCACGCCGCCGCCCTAAAGCAGTTGACCTTCTTTTGGCCACAAGTATTTGGTGGGCGCACCCCTGATTTGATTACAACTAAGACCAGTTTTATTGCCGAAGCAATTAAGCGCGCCGACCTTACTGGTGAACTATCTATTACTTCGCGCGATTTAATGCGCGATATCGCATCAGAGATCGAGTGGGCCAAGGTTTCACAGGTAGCTCCATCTGATTACTTGGCCGAACTTAGTAAGCGCCCGGTGAAACCTCGAATCAATGCTGAACAAATTGCCAAGGTATACACCGCATATGAATCAGTGAAACAACAAGAGCGGGCCATGGATTTTGAAGATGTTTTGCTTCTCACCACTGCCATGATTGAACAAGAGCGCGAAGTTCGCGAACGCGTGCAGGATCAATACCGATTTTTTACGGTAGATGAATACCAGGATATTTCCCCACTCCAACAACGTTTAATTAATGCCTGGCTAGGTTCGCGCCAAGAGATCTGTGTAGTGGGTGATCCAGCACAAACAATTTATTCATTTGCTGGTGCGACTCCAGTTTTCTTAAACTCATTTACTAATCGTTTTCCCGAAGCCGAAGTTGTCCGCTTAACCACTGGCTATCGCTCAACGCCAGAAATTACTTTTATGGCAAATAGTGTTTTGCGTAAAGCTCAGATGGGACAGGAGCTTGTTGCCCTCAATGATCATGGTGATAAACCATCTGTGGATTCATTTAAAGATGAGAGCGGTGAAATCGCGGGCATTGTTGATTGGATTAAAGAGTTATTAAGCAGCGGGACTCAAGCCCAAGAGATTGCAGTTCTTGCCCGCACTAACAGCCAGCTCAATACTCTTGAACGTGCAATGAATGCGGCAAAACTTCCATATCAAATTCGTAACAGCGAACGCTTCTTTGATCGCCCAGATGTACGTGAGTTTCTCAAACTCGTACGTAACGCCTCCGTGATTCCAGCAGAAGGTGTTTCCTGGCTAGATGAACTACGTACCTTGGCCCAACCTTTCTTAACCGGTGCACACATAGATGGAATTGCCGCACTGCTGCACTTAGCCCGCGAGTTAGATGCCGATAGTGGTTTTATGCCAAAGAACTTGCGCACGTATTTGCGCGAACTTGAAGATCGCGTTCAACAAAATAATCCACCAACCATGCCGGTTACTACGCTGGCTACGTTGCATGCAGCTAAAGGTCTTGAGTGGGAACGCGTATTTTTAATGGGAGTTAGCGAAGGTTTATTACCGCTTGAAAATAGTTCTACAAGCAATGATCAAGCATCGATTGATGAAGAGCGTCGTCTGTTTTACGTTGGAATCACACGTGCCAAGGTAGATCTACACCTGAGCTATCGCGGTAAGCCTTCACGTTTTCTGGTTGAAGCCGGCCTCATCAATTAAGTTTAATTGACTTCTAAAAAGACTATTCAATGTTTCGTTTACCAGAACTAATTGCAATAGTTCTGGTGTAAGAATAAAAATTAAGTGCTGCTTTTCCTTGCTCTCTCATTCCATATGATGAATCTTTGCTTCCTCCGAACGGCGCATGGAAATCTACTCCAGCGGTAGGTGCATTCACTTTTACCATCCCAGTTTTTAAGGCATTAGCTAAGCGGTATGCGGCTTCAAGATCCTGTGTATGAATACTTGCAGTTAAACCAAAACGTACACTATTAGCCGATTCAATTGCTTCAGAGACATTAGAGAGCGATACGAAATGAGCAAGTGGCGCAAAAGTTTCCTCATGAAGTAATTTATGATCATGTGGCAAACCTTCCGACAAAGTTGCTCGGACATTCCACCCGTCGCCCTTGGGAATATCTCCACCAGTCAAGATACGTCCAGAATTTTTAACTGCCGCAACTGCTTGTTTATAACTCTCTTGAGCAGTGCCATTGATGACAGGGCCTATATAGGTATCTTCTGCGGCAGGATCGCCACTCTTTAATAGGGAAACGGCATCTACTAGGACATCACGGACTTCGCTATAGCGTTTTGAATTACCAACAATGAGCACTCTACGTGTTGCAGTGCATTTTTGTCCTGAATAACTCATAGCTCCTAATGTTAGGTGTCCGGCTAATAAAGTTAAATCTGCATCTGGTAGAACTATTGCCGGATTTTGACCTCCCATTTCGGCTTGAACGGGAAGTGAATTCTCAACTGCTGCTCGCATGACTATTTTGCCAACTGCCGCTGATCCAGTAAAGGAAAGCGCATCGACGGATTCAATAAGCGCAGCACCGGTTTCAGCAAAACCGGGAAGTACGGTGAAGATATGAGCGGGCAATGCTTGCAAAAGTAGCTTTTCTAAAAACTTAGCACTAGCCGTTGCGAATTCACTGGGCTTAACTACGACTGCATTTCCAACTGCCAAGGCAGGCGCAGCTTTCCATAAAGGAATTGCGAAGGGGAAGTTCCATGGAGTAATAATCCCAACCACGCCATGTGCTTTGCGGACCGAAAGTAGGTAGCCATTTATGGCATTAGGAAAAGTCTCGCCATCTGAATCTAAAGTGGCCTGCGCGTAGTAATCAAGAATTGCCACAGAGCGCGCATACTCTCCACGCGCTTCGGTAATTGGTTTTGCTACTTCTCGGACAATTAAATCAATAATCTCATTCTGATGTTCACGAAAAATCGCCGCACATTTATGCAGTGCAGCAGCACGGCTAAAAGCGTTTTTTTCCCACTCGATCTGTGCAACTCTTGCCTCTGAAACTGCTGTTGCAACATTATTTGGAGTAGTTGATGTGAAAACCTCGATGATGTCAGACGGAGCAAAAGGATTGCGGCTTTCAATAATTCTCATACTCGACATGATAGACCGAGTTCGAGAAAGTTCATAGTACTGCGTATTGGTTCAGCCACCTGAACAATTATGTGAGAAAGTTTTTTATAACCGCCATTTCGCTTGGCCGAATAATGTCATAAAGATAGAAATCTAGTGGCAGCTTAAGTGCGAACATGTGGCTCAATCGTGATTCAAGCTCATCGAAAGTATTCACATCAGGGTAAACCGGACGTATTGCAAGAATAGTTTCCATTGAGAGTTTTCCATATTCAATTCCCAAGTTTTCATTCTCTTGCGTTGTCCAACGGTATAAAAGTGGTTCGATTGCGCTAAAACTTGTAGCTATGTTTGTTAATGACGCACCTTGAATCCATAAATCCTCATAAGGCCTTGCCGAGGTTCGATTAGAAAGAGGTGTTGAGTCAAGAAAGCGCGAGGTGACTAAATTTTCATTCAGCACGCTAGAAATCTCAGTATGAAAATTAGAGATAACTTGCTCTCTCACTTTTTGAATATCCAAAAAAACTGCACCGCTTACAGCAACAAGATTCTCTTGGGTCAACTTCATCTTTAAGAGTGGATCCTCGGCTTCAAGTGAGGTTGTTAATATTTGTGCAATATTTTTTTGAACTACAGGTACATCAACACCGGCTGTCTCCATTAAGGACGTGCAGTGAATGCAGAAACACAAGGCCAGTAGATAATCAGTAATAGGGCCAGAATTGAAGAAGAATCTCTCATGGTGCTCGTTGTGTCTAAATGGAGCGAAATTAATGGATTCAAAGGCAATGTGAGAAAAACCCATATTTATCATCTCTCGTACATGACCCATTACATAAGCTCGAACCGATGGATTACTGGGACATAAATTCGGATTTAGTTTTTGGCCGAATACATTTATTGAAACACAGTCCGGACGGCTGGCTGCTAATTTTGAGTCGTGTAAAAAGACAGACCATGCACCAAGTGCAACATTCGAATTTTTTGCTGCTGCAATTAGAAGCTCCATTTTTTGATTACTTATATGATCATTATTAGTGAGTGGTGCAATCTCTTTCTCGGAATAGAAGCGCGAGTTAGTCTTGTAGTAATGGGCACCATCTTCAAGATGCATCATTGACATGCCATGGCGAACAAAAAGATTACGTGTTGCGTGGTATTTTAAACACAAATTAAAGCTTGTGAAGCCGTTTTCGACTACTTCACTCATGAAACTATCGGAGGAACCCTGGATGATGGAATGCGGAAGTGCGAATAGCCCAGCCATAGTTTTCTACGTCTTTATCTCATCTGAAATTGCTTTAGCTATCTTTACTATCTTAGCGGCAATTTTTGGATAATCCTTGTCAGATATTTGATCAGTCATACCAATGATTCCTATTGAGAAAGTATTGTCGAAAATATTTGGTACATGAGCTGCAATGCATCTAACACCAGCAGCCTCCTCTTGATCTTCAATTGCATAACCAAGTTTTCGAAAACTATCTAACTGCTTAGTCAGCTCATCCAAGTTCTTTAAAGTTCCTTTAGTGCCAGCTCTAAAATTAAAACTTTCTGCAAGTACTGAAACTTCGTTCTTGGTCTTTGCCGCAAGAATAGCTTTTCCTACAGCGGTTGAATGCAGTGGTGCTCTTTTACCGATATATGTATCAAAGCGAATGAAATTATCAGCTTCAATCTTTTCTAAGTAGAGAATATTTACACCATCTTGCATTGCTAAATGAACAGAAAGTTCTGTCTCCTCTTTTAATGCAATGAGGTGCCTTTTAGCAGCAATTCTAACTATTTCACTTCTATCCTGACCATCTACGCTTGTAACCATGAGATTTTTTAGTTTTATAGTTAATCGGTAGTTAGCATCAGAGTCTCTAAAAATGTAGCCCAATTCTTCTAAGTTAGCCAAGATCACATGTGCAGAACTTTTGGGAATCCCGAGTTTTACAACTATCTCTGTGAACTTTGCACTCTTGTTTGCAGCAATTAGTTCAATAAGTTCGAAAGCGCGACCAATTGCTGGCGCGCTATATTTTACTTTCGTTGGTTCGTCACTTTTCTTTGGCATGCTGCTCGATTATCGAGAACCTTCCCAATATTGCCTCAGGGAAATCTCCACACCTTCTAGAACGGCGTTAAACCACTTTTCCCCATCAGCCGAGGTTGCTTGTGCTGGATTGTCACTGAAACCGTTGATTTTCAACCAGTTCTCTTGGTCTTCGACCATATAGGCAGGGTAGAAACTTTTTGGATCGGCTGAAAAAACTCCTTCTCTAGTTGGAACACCCACTTGCTCTAAGTCTGGTCGTAAGAACTTCATTATGGATGACTCAAAAGCTCCAGCATGGCCTGGAAGGCGATTGACTTCATGCGCACCTGCAGCTATGAGTTGGTCCCAAGCCATAGTCCAATATGAACCAGCACCCATACGGGCTCCATTAGTTAAGGCAAACTCTCTTGCTACCACAGCAATCATTTCATTGTTCCCACCGTGGCCATTAATAAAGAAGAGTTTCTTAAAACCTGAAGCTAATAAAGAGTTACACATATCTCGCAAGAAAGCCTGATAAGTATCGGGGGTGATTGAAATTGTTGCGCCAAATGGAATATGGTGTTGGGAAAAACCAAAAGGCAAAGTTGGCGCAACTACAATAGGGAATTCCCCTTCGAGTTTGTGCGCAACTTGTTCTGCAACTGCTCGAACTATAAAAAAGTCACTGCCGGTTGCTAAATGTGGCCCATGCTGTTCGCACGCCCCAACGGGAATCAAAACAATTGCATCCCTCTTCTTGGCCAGTTGCTCGCGATTCATCTCCTCAAATAAAATTGTCATTTGCTAGTCCGAGACGTGGCCTCAATCAACTGTGTCATTTTCACATTGTATAGGCCATCTTCAAGAGTGGCACCCGAGACTTGTCCGGTATTTATCAAGCGAGCAAAGCCCGCGAGTTGATTCCTAAAAGCCGTTGTGCTCCATGAATCTTCCAGAACTAACGTCTCAGTACGGTTCTTAGTTTCAATGAGCATGGAACCTTCCCGCCGAATAATCTCAACGCGACCACCTGATCCGATAACTTTGATATGACCTATGGGGAGTGAGGGCGTGAGCCAGCCAACTTCAAGGCGTGCAATCGATCCATCGTTAAAGGTGAGCGTAGCTTCAGTGAAGTTATCACTAGGGAAGCGAGAATCTGTTTTTACACCGCTTGCAGATACGTGCACCGGATCGCGAAAGCCACACAATGCAAGATAGTCAATGAGGTGTGAACCCTCATGCGTAAAAGCTGGGCCATGATCTAAAAAATGCAGCATCCGTGCCAGATGCTCGCTATCGGCCTCATTCAGTGGTTCATCAAATGCCGCCATCATGAATACAAGCGGGGTTCCTAGATCGCCAGATTCGATAAGAGCTTTGAGCTCTTGGACAAATGGAACATAGCGATTTGTAAATCCAACTTGAACCTTGCTCAGACTTGCCGCAGCTAACTTTGGTAAATCCTGTACCAAATCAAATTTGATGCCAATTGGCTTCTCACACAAAATATGTAAATTCAATTTAATAGCTTCTCTGATTAGTAAGCCAGTAATTTCAGGCGGAGTTGCAATAATTACGCATTCAGCACCTAGATTGACTGCGTCATTTATGGTTTTTACGACTGGACAAGATACTAATTTACCTATTTCGCTATGGCGACTTTCGTTGTTATCAACAACAGCAACTAAAGAAAAATCTCCTGAATTTTGAATTGCTGGCAAGTGCTCATTCTGCGCAATATCACCAAAACCGATGATTGCAATCTTGATCAATTGGGTTTTCCATTAAAAAAACGCTTCCAGTTTTCGTAAATAATATTATCTATAACGTATTCAGGGATTTGGGGGAGCTTAGTTCCCTCAAGAATTGAGTTAACATTACGTAAGCCTTTTATCGCATCGTCAATAGTGCTATTGGCAAAATCAGAGCCAAGCAAGAGCTTATGTGTAACTCCGTATTCAACTGCAGTGATGAGCGCTTGATAAAAACGCCAAGGCCTAAAGTGCAGTGCCGAGATATCAGAAAAAATATTGGGCGACTTTCTTATTAAAGCGATTGTGTCACTCTCCCACGGATGACCCATGTGAGCAATAATCATTCGGAGTTTTGGATGAGCCATGATTAATGGCTCTAAGAGAAGTGGTTGAGATAAGGCAATTTTTGCGGTGCTTGGATACGTCGTGCCCATATGAATCATGACGGGGAGATCTCTTCGTTCGCACTCTGCAAATAAGCTCCAAAACTGCGGATCTGAGGGGTCAAAGTGTTGATACGTGGGGCCAACCTTGAGTCCTTTCAAGCCAAGAACGTCTATGGCATATCGAAATTTTTCCAGCGCATCTTCACGTGTTGGATTGACGGAGGCCCATCCTTCAAGTCGTAAGGGGTCTCGTTTTACATAGTCGGCTATCACTTCATTGGGTGTATTAAAACCCGTTTGTTCAGCTTGAATCCCGAAGACGATTATTTTTGAAGCAGTTTTAAGCATCTTAAAGTGTTCATCGGGAAGCGCATCATTTGAGTGCAGATCAAGTGATTCAGCATGTGCAAGCCCGCCACTTGTTTCAATTTTAACTTTCTTAGCGGCAAGAGCTTCTGTTACTAACTCAAGACTAAGGTGATCCGGATACCAGAAAATATGAGAATGAATATCTACAATTTGGCGCTCTTGCTTGTCACTCATATTGAAAGTCTACATTGTAATCAAGGCGTGTCACTGGTTCACTTTCCAGATATATTTCGCGTTTCACAGCGCTTACAACCGTGGTTATCGCATGTACCTATTATTGGCGTTTGGCGGAAGATTTTAGTCGCAGATGACACAAGCTCTTTAGCATCGTAGATTCGCCACTGACTTGTCCCGCATACATAAGTTGTCTCGATGGGGCCTAGAAGTTGAGAAAGATTCTCAAATCCAAGGGAACAACCACTTACAACACATTCTTGAACTGAGCCATCAGAAAGAAGTGCCCACCGAATAAGCATCGAAAGCCCAGCGAGTTGTTCGGCATAGTGGAGCGCCGTTACAGAGGTTAGATCGGTACCAAGAAGTAGGATCTTTCCTTTATCGGCAACGAGTTGCTCTATTGGGGCGAACGGAAGATCTGCTGTTTGTGTTGACGTTAGAAAATCCGCACGCGATCCAGCAGCAGAAAAAGATGCAAGTGGATGATTACCCCGCATGTGCGGAAATTTCTCAAGTAAAATTTGCGGCAAAATACCCATGGCGGCACCAACTAAGGTCGATTCCCTGGAAAAACCAGCGTTATTCGGCAGAGTTGAAGGGATTGAGCCATCCTCCTCTGCATTCAGCGGAATATTTCCACGTTGAACCGGCTTCGGAGTAGAGAAATGTTTCCATGACTGTGTTGGGACTAAAACCGTTATGTCCTCTAAAAGCGCGCTCTCTATGACTATTTCTGGTCCATGTGTTAGCGGACCAAGAGATTTGATTGAGGCGTGCATACAAACGGAAGCACCTGATAATCCAGCAGCTTGAAAATGTTGCTGTAAGTCTTGAACGCTTAGAACCATGCTGAGATTCCTATTCATAAAATTTGGTTCATCAGGTACTTCATTATTTCATTGTCTTGAGTCTATAGTTGTGTGAAGGCACCATCAAGGAGATTTTATGCTGGTTGGATATGTGAGCGATGAGTACTTCATTGCAATTTCCAATGTTTCTATTGAGGCTACTTGCAATAGCTGCTCCGAACTTTATGTGGCTCACTCAAGCGCCTCTGGTGCAATTGACCTACCAATAACTCAGGGCACCTACACATTTGCGCTCTCGGCTGCCGGTTTTTCTCCTAAACGGAGCACGCAAGAGATTTCAATAGGCACACAAATAAATTTCCGCCTACTTTCTAATCAGCTCTATGGATACGTTTCACCGCGATGGTCGGTTTCAGGCACAGAGGCCACGGTGCTGGTGAGCAGTAAGACTCCTTACTCTTTAGAGCTCTGGCATTACGGCGCTAAAAAGACTCTTATTAAGCGTTTAGGTTTCGATACCCATCCAGTCGGTGCGACGTTGCAAACTACGCCAGATGGCGACTATTTATCAGACCCACTCAATTGGAATGATTCCAACCTCATGACCGCACCTGAAAAGTCAGGACTTTATTTTGTGCATATTAAAAATGCATCAGGTGAAGAAATCGTTGTACCTTGGATCGTGAGCCCCATCGCGCCTAAAGCTAAAGTCGCAGTACTGACGTCATCTTCAACGTGGAGTGCTTACAATAATTTTGGCGGCCGTAGCAATTACGTGCTTCCAACGGGGCTACCCAGTGAACCGCTGCTCAGTCGACGCTTAGATTTACCGCGCTACTCAGATGCCAATGCAGCTGCGGAGCATGAGACATGGGATAACAGCAATTATCCAAATTTGACCTTCGAAAGACCTGAGCCGGCCAATACTATTGGCCTGAATGAGACCCTCACTGATCCGATTTCGACCCGTGATGCAAATGGCTTAGCTTCAGCCGAATGGCGCCTATTGGGGTGGATGGAAAACCAAGGCTTTGATTATGACTTGTATTCAGATGTGCAACTTCATTTTGATGAGTTCGATTTAACATCTTACAAAGTATTAGTGATGAATTGTCACCCTGAATATTGGTCGAAGAAAATGTTTGAATTAGTAAAAGACTGGGTACATAACAAAGGCGGCAAATTGATCTACCTGGGGGGAAATGGCATTACCTGCGAAGTGGATTATCCAACTACAACCTCTATGGCCGTTAAAAACGGTGATTATTCACAGTTTTTTGTGGATGGAAAGTTTCGATGCTTTTGTGAAATGCCATGTGATGATCATTTCAAGAGTAGATTCTCAACAACTGTTGAGCCAGAGGCACACCTTCTTGGAATAAGTTATGACAGAGAGGGGCTCATGACTGCAGCCCCATACAAAGTGATTGATGAAACCCATTGGATATTTGAAAAGACTGGTCTAAAAAATGGAGATTTATTTGGAATTGAATCCTTACATACGCGTTGTCCGGGTGGTGCTTCTGGACATGAGATAGATAAGATTCAAAGCTCCAGCCCAGCAGGGATACAACTGTTGGCCAAGGGCACAAACCCAGATAATTCTGGAGCCGAAATGTCAATCTATGAAACTACTAGTGGCGGTACCGTGTTTGCCGTTGGATCCATTAACTATCCAAGCTCGCTACCTGTAGATAAACCGCTGTCAGAAGTTACAAGAAATGTTTTCTTGCGCTTTCTAAAGTAATTCTTTAAATCTAAATTTCGTCAGGC
>Ga0214919_10001750_pt1 | contig 35112 bp, 33 predicted proteins | sample LL1503_MetaG_FD_177994 | JGI IMG/M metagenome (GOLD analysis project Ga0214919, IMG submission 177994) | Freshwater microbial communities from Lake Lanier, Atlanta, Georgia, United States - LL-1503 | ecosystem: Environmental > Aquatic > Freshwater > Lake | place: USA: Georgia | collected...
TTGTTCTTCACTAGGTTTATTCATTTATATTTATATTTTTATAAAAGAGAACCTCATTATTTTATTACATTTTTTATAAACATAATAAAAATATATTATGAAACTTTGTGCTCTCCGTAGTTTACCTGGTTTTGGCAATTATTGCGTTAGTCTTTAATATCAGATTAAGTTTCTTCTACGCCGCCTGCCATACCAAATGATGGGTACCTTTGGCATAACCACACTTTGCACCTTTTCCATCTTGAGTCTTATCGCTCTTTCCCAACACATTGCAATCTTTCCCCAATCCAACATAACCTTCTATACTTCTTGTTGCATTATAAACTAAATTATGTGTAAAGTAAAATACTAGTCCAAAGACTAACGCGTGAACACCCGCAACTACATATTTTGATCCATTCGAAGGAATGCGAAGAAGTATTGTAGGGCTTAAAACGAAAAAAAGCAAAGCTGCGAAAATAGAAACTCCTAAAGACATTTATATATTATATTTTTATTTTTATTTTTATAAAAAATTGATAAACTTTTATTATTTAAATTTTAAATACATATATATAAAAGTAAAATTCAATGTCATCTGTATTAGATATTTTAAACGATCAAGAGAGAATGAGCATGTGGGAAGCTATGAAAATAGCACAAGAATTCGGATATGAAGAATTATATCTGGAAATTCAGATGTTAGGTAAGAAATATCCTTCCAAGATCGAGGAAATTGAGTGCGAAATAATCCAAATTATAGAGGATCAAAATAGGGAGGATCAAAAACATTATAAAGGAGAACCTAAAGAAGAAATAGAATATGAAGCATAATAAAAGTTCTCTCTTCAATCATTATTATTCAACTTAATAACTAAATTTTCATCCATTGTTATTATATTTTCTGACACTATAGTAACTGTGTGAAGATACAAATAATAAACCGCAAAATTTATAAGAAAAAATACTTCGTAAATGAAAATATTTTCATTATTACTGTTCATAGCTGTTAAAATAAAGAAAAATAATTGTGATATTGCTAACAGAAATAATATATCAGTTTGTGAGTTTTTATAAAAATGCCAAAAACAGAAAAATAGTATAGATAAGAATGCGGCTGTAGCGAATAAATAATGCATGTACATTTTTTCATTTACAAATATAAGACAATATATATTAGCAAGTAGAATCAATATAATTACTAATGAAATCGGGTCTTTTCGCTGATATTCATAAATGATTGTAAAAAATCCCATTGCTAAAAATGAAATAAATACGATGTTTTTGAATTTATCATCACAAATAATTGATGATAATGAATTATTATTTGAATAATTATACCAAATAATAAAAATAGGTATTAAATAGCAAAATGTAATGCAAAATAATAAAAAATTTTCATACATAGGTTCTCTTTTTTTAATAATATATTATCAAATATTTATTTAGGATTTTGCACAAACACACTTGACATCTAAATTTGAATCTTTATAATATGTTCAGGTAATACAAATATTATAAACTTTTGAAGCGGTATTACTAAGAATAGATGCGAAAATATAAAAACCTAAAGACATATAATATATTATTAAAGTATGTCATATTTTGTTTATTTTTTAGTATGTGATTCAGAATCAACATATATTGGTGCAACTGTGGATTTGGATCATAGACTAAGACAACATAATGGCGAAATAAAAGGCGGTGCACATGCTACATCTATAAAAGTTGGAAAAGGCGAAAAATGGCGCAGATTCTGTCATATTGCCGGGTTTCCTTCATGGCAAGCCGCATTGCAATTTGAATGGCGATGGAAACAAATTAGTAGAACCAAATTTCATTTAAAAATGCATCCTATAGAACGTCGTATACGTGCATTAAAAATGCTTTTAGAGTTAGACAAACCAACTACAAAAGCGGATTTATATAGTGAATGGTCTTCAGGTGGACCAAAAGTTAATATTGAAGTCGAACATCCTTTTTTCTTATTATTATCTACTATTCAAGAAAAAAATGAAACTTGATTATTTTTTATATGTTCTACCTCTTGGCACAAAATTTTTATTATACTCAATTGCATTCAATAATCGCAATTGTTTTTTCGCTTTTTCTTTTGTCGTGCATTTTGCAAAAACGCGTTTTGTTTTTCTGTTCATAACTTTATAACAATTTTTTTTGGAAACTTTGCGAATTGTGTAAGGCATTATTATTATATATATTTATTTTTTTAGTGTTTTCTGGTTTTTCTTTTATTATTTTTGCCGCCTTTTGATTTTGATTTTCTTACTCTTTTTTTTTTTGTAATAATGTGTCTCGGAGAAAGATCTGTCTCATGTTCTCTTACTGCTGCTATTTCAGAAGTTGATAATGCATAGTTCGCTATAGTTGATAATGGACGAGGATTATTATTCATTCTGCTTACAGTATCTACTAATTCTTCTCTTATTTCTGATCTTATAAATGGTCGGCAATTGACTTTAACAAATGCGGTTTTTTTTTGTATTAGTATTTTTATTTCTTTACCATTATGATTAAAAACAGCATATCTATCGCCGTGCCCACGATTAAATACACCATATTTTACAAATTCACCTACATATCGTAAATCATTAGTTGTATAATATCTAATATCTCTTCCAAAATCAACCTTTCTTGTATATAGAGCTACTGAATAACATTCACCTTTGTTAAGAATAATATGTTCAAAAACTTCAATTTCTGACATTGTATATAAATTATTTTTATTTTTATTATTTTACAAATTGTAAGGAATGAAAAATGTCTAAAGTAGCCAATTATTTTACGCAAGTATTATCGGTTTTTGCTAACAGATCTTGTTTTATTTCTATTTGTGGAATTATTGGTTGAATTTCTCGAAATGACGTTGTGCAATCATATGAGTAATAAACTTGGATTTCTTTGCCGTTGTCATCGAAAATATCAATATGTGTTGCGCCATCCCCATATCCATATTGCTGGTGTTTTATAAATTTGCCTACATATTTTGGTGTATTTTTTGTATAATATTTCTCGTTAGGATATCTTCCTTCTGAACGTGTAAATTCGGCTGTTTCATAATAATGTCCCGGTTTCAGTGAAATACGGAATATTTCTATTTCTTGCATTTGTTTTAAAAAAAATAATATTTAAATTAAATAAATTTTTATTTTTATATTAATTATATTTTTAATAAATTACAAAATAATCTTAATTTGTATAAGAAAACTTTGTAAGAAATATATAATTTAAAACAAATTATGGTAATTACTGAATAATAAAACAAAGATATTAGCAAAACTCCAAAGATGAAACGTATCAATGCAAATGAAAATATGAATTTTGCAAAATATGAATGCAAAATATTTGAAATAATTGGTATTTTTCTTATAATTAAAATTGTTGGAGAAGTCCATACAAATAATAAAATATTATCAATTTTTATTTGATAATATTTTATATTTTTTTTAATGTCGTTGATCCACATGTTAATAATTTTATAATATTTATTTTTTATAATATTTATTTTTTATAACAAAAATTATTCAATTTTATTAAAGTCCAAAAAAATCCATAAATTCGTCGAGTACAGGATCATCGTCATATTCTACTTCTTCTGCAGCATCTTGACCTAATGCTTTTCCTAATAATAAAACAGCAAAATAATCCAAAATTGTACTCATACCACCTGCAACCTGTTTTGGAATTGTTTCTATTTCATTATCTTTCAATATTCTATGAGAACTCAATAATTCTTCATATGTAAAAGAAGTAGTTAATGCTGCTCCTAATCCAACATCTTTTTGTTGTTTTCCAAGTTCAGTGAATGCTTCAGTAAATTCTGTTTTTTCATTCCAATACTTAGCCAATGTTTGTTTACGCGCTGCACTAAGAAAAGCAACTATAGCCGTAAATAACATATATAATTGGCTGTTTTCCATAATATGTTCCATAATTTTTGTTGGACCCATTTCTTCAAGCATCTGTGGGAATGTTTCAGATAAAATGGTTGCAAAATTTTTTAAAATTTCTCTCATTTCTTCATGCTCACTAAATTGTGATAACATGCTTGCACTCAACGCCGTTGCTGCAGTCCCCGACATAGCTAACTGTGTTGCTCTAATATATGAATTACCTCTTATAAAAAAATTTGCAGATAATCTAGTTGCAATTTTTTCTCCTAAAGGTACAGCATCCCATTCTTGTTTAGAAGTAAGAAGCGGAGGCGCTGAAGAATGAGAAGAAGCATGAGAAGAAGCATGAGAAGAAGCATGATGAGAAGAATGAGAAGAAGCATGAGGAGAAGAATGAGAAGAAGCATGAGGAGAAGAATGAGAAGAAGCAGCAGGAGAATGGAGTAATGATGCTACACCTTGAATAGCTCCACCTGCTAAATTATTAGCAGTATCAATATCCTCATTGCCAACTCCACAAAAACTCAATAATTGTCTCCATCTTCTACCAAATATTTTAAATCCTCCTTTCTTTTTTTCTAAATTATTTATTTTTTTTAAATTATTATTTATTTTATTTATTTTTTTTAAAAATTCGACAAAATATTCAAATTGTTTTTTTATATTTTCTTTAATAATTATCTTTTCTTCTTCTGTATAACTTTTTATTAAATTTTTTTTTATATTTTTAGACTTTTTAGAATTTTTAGACTTTTTAGAATTTTTTCCACCTTTTTTAGTTTTTCTTATTTTTTTATTTTTTTGTAAAATATGTTTTGAACGTAATGAATTCATATATATTTATAAAATATTAAAATATAAATATTTTACACAATTGCATATTTAAAACACCTACATTTAGGTTGGTATTCTTTATAAATTCTTTGTTAACTGTTACTTTGCAACATATAAATTACCTTTTATAGTTGCAAAGGTGTAAAAATTTATAAATCATAAATAAGTTTGAAATTCAAACAAAAAGAAAAATTTGCATTATTCATATCTACAATACGCCCATATTCATCAAATAATCGAATTCTTAGTCTTTGTATATCTACGGGACCGAAATATTGTCTTGGTTCAGATACAATATTCAAATCATTTTCCATTACTAAACTAAAATATGTTCCTTTCACAGAAATTCTTGCCAAAATATTTGGATTGAGAACCGATTTTTGGAAAGCTGATACAAAATGATTATTTCCACTATTGTGATAATCGTCTATTGCTAAAAATAAATATCTTACTGTTGCAGGTTCTATAATTGTGTCAGCAGTATATTTTGTATATCCTTCATATAATGGTTTTTGGAAACCTAAATTCCATCCTAATTTCAAAGACAATTCTGTATTTGTATGAATACCATTCAAATCTTTTTGAAAATCTAACATAATATCAGTAACTAAATTTGATGTTGATTGTAATGTAACTTTGCCAGTTCCAGAACCAGTTGCCGTTATATCCAATACTAATTCTACGGATTGAAAAATATCTTGTGATGATTGAATTTGTGTATTAATTTCTGTTATTAAATCTGATGCATTATAATTTCCGTCTTTTATTTGTATTAATTTACTACACGTTTTGCTTTGATTATCTGTTAATTCTATCCAAAAAAAATTATTTCCATATACTTCTGAAACACCGTAAAATGTTATTGGTAATTCAATAGATGCAAGTTGCATTGAAACTACTTTATTCAATTTGAAAGGTAATTGAAATGCAAAATCGCTGCTTTTACTATTATATAAATTCTCTCGAAAACGAGTATCAATATTAACACATCTTTTTATAACTCTTGTTTCCAAAGGATTGAGAACGCCTTGATAATATTCATCTGTTTTTGCATGAATAAATTGTGTAAGCGGTCTGTTTACAACATTTGGTGCACGTGATGTTGGTAGTGATTTAGATAGAGGAACATCCAAATTGTCTAATTTATAATTTTTAGGAATTGTTGTTGGTTCTTTTTTTGGAAATTTTACAGTAATAATCCAATATTTGGCTGTTTCCAAAAACTCTATTAAATCACGTTTAAAACGTTTATCGATATGACCACTTGATAAAAGTTGTTCACGTATTTTGTATTCTTTTGCTAAAACATCATCTTGTGTATATTTTCCTTTTAAACTGAAAAATTTTTCTAAATCATTCATATTATAATTATTAATATCTAAGTCTAGATCCATAGGTTCTCTTTATAAATATTGAATATCCTTTTATAAGTTGTTCAACGACATAGTTGTTCAACGACATAGTTGTTCAACGACATAGTTGTTCAACGACATAGTTGTTCAACGACATAGTTGTTCAACGACACAGTTGATAAATAGTTGAATTATTACGTTAACACATTAGGTTTATTTTTAAAATATTATATATATAATCTATAGTATGATTCCTTATAGTAAAATTATTGAAGAAAAAAAAAGAGCTTCTGCTTGTACTACAATGTATAAATATAATGGTTCAGGAACATATATAGGTCCTACAGGATCAACTGGATTTACTGGTCCTACAGGTATTACTGGAACAACCGGTAAAACTGGTTCTACCGGTCCTACAGGTAAAACTGGTTCTACTGGTAAGACAGGTCCTACTGGACCTACTGGTTTTTCTGGAGATAGATTTTTGACAAGTTCTTTTATTGATACAACAAATCTTATTGATGATGGAAGTTTAAATTTTATTGTTGATATTAATCTTGCATATATTCCTGGATCCGATGTTGTTATTGTAGATGTAAATAATTTAAATAATAATTTTGGAGGAGTTGTTTATTCATATGATAAAACAAATGGACAAATGATAATTTACAAAATTTTCAAAATAAATGGACAATTTCCTAAAAATATTATTAAATGTAATGTAAGTTTGAATGGTATTCAAGGACCTACTGGAACTACTGGAACTACTGGACCTACTGGTGATACTGGAACTACTGGACCTACAGGACCTATATGTACAGGACCAAGAGGTATAACTGGTGATACTGGTCCTCCTGGAACTTTTAGTGGACTTATTGTATTTAGAAGAGGACCATTCGATCCAGCTTTTAATTCAAGATATATTAATAATTATAAATTAGGTGATGGTAATACTTATTATAATATCATAACTACCGATATTAGTTCTTCTATTTTAACAGGTATTTCATTTCCACAAGATGGAAGATATATTATATTAATTAATAATACACCATTTGATCAATATTTTCAACATGAAGGTGAAACATCTGAGACAGATAATCGTTTTTTCTTAGGAAGTAATTATAATACTGGAGATGGATTTGCTCTACCAATCAATCATGGTATTTGTTTTATTTATTGTTCAGGTATCACAATAAAAAATCAAGATGGAAGTTTTCTAGAAAAACAAAATCGTTGGATTAAACTCTATACAACATAATATATGAAAAAAACAGGTTCTCAATATGCTATAAAAGCTTCTGGTGGTTTTCAAATATCAAATCCTACAAAAACTATTCATATACATAGTATTCCAAATATAGCAAAATATGATGTAACCAATTCATTACAAATTGCCTTTCCTGCTAACATAATAAATTCACTAGTGTTGAATGATTCAATAGTTATTACGCCTGAAATATTTTTAGATAATTTGAATATTAATTCCTTCATTTCATTTGGTATATTTGAGAACCTGTATTCAAAATATGAATCTTTTATTGATGAAAATTTAGGTAATATGTTCTCTAATTCTTCTTTATTTTCTTGTCAAAATAAAAAATTTGATAAAAATACCATATATGATCTTTTTACTTCCAAGACAATATATAACAATGAATATATTAATGCATTAAATGGAAATATAAAAATTTCAGATGTTTCAAATACATTGCAAAATATTTCAAAAATGAATATTTTCGGAAATAGAAACAGTGTAAATTCAGATCTATTTATTCCAGGAGACTGTTTTTTTATGCAAAATGGAATATCTATTACATTGCAAACAGAAATAGATATTGAACCTATCTATATTTCTTTGATAAATTCACAAGAATGTGCTAACAGAAACATTTCTCATTGGAATGAAATATCTGAAAAAACATTTACCGGAAATTTATTTATTTATTTGATTTGATTTGATTTGATTTGATTTGATATTTTTATTTACAAAAAATATCAATCAATATTTAGTTTATTTATTTTTGGATATTTATTTTTACTATTTGTTATTGATATTTAATTATCCAAAATAGTGTCCTGAACAAAAATTGTTATAATATCAGAAGAACCTGCTATATTGCTGTTAACGTTTGGTGTAACTCCAGATGATGGATTATACAAAGAAACATTGCTTGTAAGAAGGCGTCTTGTCTGAACATTACCACTATTTGTGACACGGAACAGAGTATTTCCAAGAATATTCTTGAGACGAATTGCATCCTGTCTTTTCACATATAGTGATTTAGATTCTAAATATGCAGTTTGGTCATATTTCAATAAATCTGCAATTGCATTTACTCCATTTGTAGATAATCCACTTAATGTAATTCCAACATATTGAAGATTAAAACTATTATCCTGAACCCAAGATGCATTACTAACATCTGATAATTCGATTCTATTCAAGTAATCATCTTGATTAATTATATTACCACTTCCATCTTCAATTGATCCAAGATATATTTGTTTTGTATAATGAGTTTGAACTGGGAAAAAGTACTCGCGGATTGTTTGAGCTTCTAATATAGCATTATAATTAATGTTAGAATCTGTATCATATTTATCAATAATCATATAATAACTATAAGATGAGTCATAATGTCCAATATGGTCACCAGATGTGTTATATTGTCCACAAATATCAACATAAATAATATTTGCTTGATAAAATGAAACATTTGTTCCAATACTTGTAGGTAATCTCAAATAATAATTTGGAGAACCTGTCAATGAATTATTATTAGGACCAGTGAATGCATTACCAACGCTGAAATAAATATTTGGAGTAATATTATGAGTATTTTGTAATAGTTGTTTATAGTCTATATTATAATTCCTGTTTTCATCAAGTGAAACCGAAAGATTAACAGTGTTGTATAAATCTTCAATACAAATATTATCATAAAGAATTTCTTTCCAATTATTACCACCATTAAGATTATCAATTGTAACAGGTGAATTAGGTGAACCAAAATTACCAGTTCCTGAACCATACAAACTAATTTTTACTTTATTACCCTTTATATTAAAGTAGTATTTTGAATTTGCATTATATAAGTAATGAGTAAAAGGATAATTATTTTCATTATAGAAATATAAATCACCGTTAAAACCTTCATATGTATATTCATTTTGTGTTATAATATCAAATTCACTAAAAAACACAGATTGTTGCCCACTAATTGGCACAGAATTAATAGCTAATGTTGTAGGATAACCATAAATACTAATACTTGGAGGAGCAACAACATAATATGAATAATAACTATTGTAAAATACTACATGTCCAGTACTATCTCCATTTATGCCTTCAGCAGCTAATCTACGAACATTTAAATTAGAAAGAGAGTAACCTGTCCATAAAAAGTTATTGTAATTTACATAACCTTCATAATTCCATACAGAAGGATCAGTATCATTTGTATTTGGATCTCCAATATAATTTGGTGTATTTAAAGAATATATTCTAAGAGCAGGAACATTGCGAGTTATTTCTAATTGATATGAACCATAAGATTTAATGCATGCAGCTTGAATTCCATTGATATAAGGATATAACAAATCTTTTTGTAAATAAGTATTTGGACCACTTAATTGAACGTCTGTAACAAATCCAGAACCCAATACACCAATAATATCTGGTTCATAAGGATTACTACCAATATTTGACAAATAATCTGCTACTCTGGCATTAATAATAAAACTAGTTCCTTCATTATAATTTATTTCATAATCAGATAATATTGACTCATTAACATTAATTATTAAACCCAAATTATAAGTATTTGGATTTGGATTATTTGGAATATCATATCTTTGTAAATTATCCACTGTAAATTCCTGACCATTATAAACACCTGTAAATGTCTGTTTAACAGTTGTATTATTAACATTCAAATCGCCTCCAGAAATATCTAAATAAAATGTGTAAATAGAAGGTGTTCTTACAAGTCTTATAACATCATAATAAGTTGTTCCAGTATGAGGTAATCCGCCATTATACAAACTATTATATCCACGAACCAAAGCGAAATTAACTGATTTGGCATATTGATTTGTATCGCGTAATAGAGTATTAGTATTAGATTCAGTAAATAATGTCTGATTAACATATGATGTATTATTACCAAAACTCACAGAATTGACAAATTTCAAAGAAAAACTATCACTAATAAGACCAAATGTATCTGTAAGTCCTACAGAAGGATTTGATGTATTATGGTAATAAACACCAGAATCAACTTCAACTGTATTGTCATTAGCCAAAGTATAAAAGTGATCATTCAAATATCCATCATAATAAGATGTTACTTCAATTAAAGGTGAAGAACAAACAATAATATTATAATTATTAATAAAAAGAGTTGGATGTGAAATTTTTGCAAGTAATCCAGTACCATCTGAAACGCTCAATATATTGACATTTCCGGAAATTTCTAAATTTACATCACATGTTGTCATTCCATTCAAATTGTCGTAAAAGTTATTGTAAAAAGTGAAATTATTAAGAAGATCGTCTGGTGTGCCAACAGTATAAATATATCTCTTAGCATTGAATGATAAATTTTCACCAGGTGCATTATCGGTTTGAATATAATATTGTGACTTATTAACTATATTATTTGTTCCAAAATTGACAATAACAGTTCCGTTTGCATTTTTACCGTCAAAATTATTAATAGTTGATTTCAAATTGAAAAATGGATCTAAATAAGAAAGAATTGTATTTGGAACAGGAATATAATTAATACTGTCAGTTGAACCATATAATTCAACATTGAAAATAGATGCAACTTCTTGAGTAAAATCAAAAGTTGTACTGTATACTATAGAATTTCCATATGAATCAAGATTTCCACTTGAATTAACAAGATTAACATATGTATTTGAAAGAACATTACCTGAATCATTGCATTGGAAATATTTCAATAAATAAGAAGGTAATTGAGAACCTGATAAATCAAATATTTGGTAATATACAGATCTCTCATAAATAGTAGGTGTAACAAACAATAAATTTGTATAAAAGTGGAATTTGGAATCAAAAGACGCTTTAAAGTTACGAATATTTGTGAATTTCTTGAATATATAATTAGATGGAATATATGATCCATTATTCAAAGACGATTGAATTATATTTGTACAAGAAGCGTCTTCAACAATACTTCCAGAAATATCAATAATAGTAATATCTTGATCATCCAAATAAAACACTGTCTGTGATAAATCATATGTTGTATTAGAAATATCTGTACTCTTATAATTTTGTATATCATTGAATGAAATAGCAATTCTATGTTTAATTGCTTGGGTGTTAGCAATAACTTCAGATGCAAGTTGGAAAGAGTAGTTCATGCTGATATCGAGTCCTGATTTTTCACCACTTCCATCGCTAGCATTTGTCATGAATAAATAATCGTCGCGAATAACACCAGTTTTTGTTGCATTTCCAATCATAGATGTGTAAGAAGGATCAGTAGTCGCAACATTCCATCCACCATTCAAATGAAGTAAATTGGAAATATCAGCAACTGTTTTTGTTGTCAAATAAACTCTGTAATTTTCATAACTTAATCCATAAAGATCAATATGTTGAACTGTTACTGAACTTGTAGATCCAGATACTGTTGATCCACTCAAATCCTTTAATGGTGAATCTTCTGTCAAAATACTTTGATTTTCAATACTAATAATTTGCACATAACTTGGATCTGTAGGCAAGCTGCTGTCTAGAACAAAACTCAAATCATATAAATTAATATTACTATTATCAGTAGCCAATGTTAATAAAGCACTGTTATCTGTATCCAAATTTCTTTTATCACTGCTTAAAACAACATCTGATGTAGAAGAAGCAACAACTGAAACTGTATATCTTACATTATCAATTGTCTGAACATCGCCATTTATTGTTGATTTTCCGTTTGATTCTGCATCGTTGTAGTAAACATTTACATAGTTAGTCAAAGAAGATTTTACACCGGATAAATCTGTAAAACTATTAGAACCACCATTATCAGGGTAATAAACACGATTATTTGTATCTTTTGTATAAATAATTATTTGTCCACTAACATTGTAAAAATTTTGTGACAAATATTCACCTTCACTTCCAATAGAAATATAATCAGTATTTGCAGTATTATAATTAGATGTTGCATAAACACTTCCATTGGTAATATCTAATGTGTGTTGAGAATTTTGAACCTTAATTTTTAAATAAGGGTTATTTACATCGCGAGTCAAATTATCATCATTTATTGAAAAAGCATTCCCAGATGAATTTGGATCAAATGAATTAGGATTTATTTCATATCCACCATCTTGAATACTACCTACATAAATAGTAGCTTGAAAACCATCACCAATACTATTCCAATCAGGATTGGATGTATTGAAAATGTCGGAAACATCAAAAGTTCCAGAAACAATATCAGATCCATTGAATGTTATTGGTCCATTTATATCACCGTTACCATTATTACTATATGATATAGAATTATCAACATGGGGTTGATCTTGAATAATCTTGAAAGTATTAAATTCATTATTATTGTATACATATGCTCCATTATCATCCCTTTGAATATTCAATTGACTTCTGCAAAAATTTGAATCAAGACTATTACTAGTTATTTCATTGGGAATCATTATACCAGAAACATCTCTTGTAAAATATGTGTGAGTACCATAATAACTACCTGCTTCATTATAAACACTTTCAGGATTATTACCTAAAGAATAAATATTTGCAGAATTTTCCAAAACATAAAATGGTGAATTACCACAAATATCTTCTAACCTAGAATTGATACAGGCAAAATAATTCATTAAAGGAATACTTCTGTCAAATTCAACTGCCCATTCATTGTCTCCAGTATATTGAGAATCATTATTGAAATTAACTTCGATTTTCAAATTAGAATCATAAATAGAGTTAGTATTATCATAAACTTGAACATGTGTATTTATAAGTGTATCGCCTCCTATATTGTAATTCCAATTATCATAAACAATATTGTTTTGCTCTACATAGTTTACTTTTAAAGCAAAATTTTCATTAACTAATACAGTATCATTATTACTAATTAAAACATTACTGTTATCCAATGAAGAATCAGAAATATTTAATGTGTTTGGTGTAGTGAAATCATCATTTGATAAATCAACAGGTGCAGTTTCTTGTGCAAGATGATAAGTAATATAATTTTCAAAATCCCTGTCTGATAAAACATAATCACCGTTGTTAATTGAAGAGTTTGTTAATTGTTTCATAGAAACAAAATCTTGATTTGTGAGAACCAATGGTAAAGTTGCAAAACTACTCATATTATATAATTCTAATTATATAATATTTTTTCATACAATTATAATTATAACGCAAAAAATATATACTAAATAATTACTTAGAAATCTATATTGTATTTTTTCATAAATGATATTATTTGATTTAATTTTTCAGATTCAAATCCATTATCAGGAATACCAAATAATACAATATAATAACTATAAATAGGAGCTAAAGTAAATTTTTTAACAATCGACATATTCGATTCCATTTCACTTACAGATCTATTATTCTTATTTGATAACAATGTGTCTATTTTATTTTTTAAAATCATGTTCTCCAAATTCAATTCTACATTCTTTTTATTTAAATTGAATGCATTTATTGCACCAGTTATACCATGCAGACTTATTTTAAGTAATAATTTCATATTTTGCTGTTTACAATTTAATTCTATTTTGGAAATATTTGCATATAATTCTGAATATTCTAACAGGTCATTTTGTATTAATTCGTAAGATTTTGAAGCTAAATGATTTGTGTATTTATTTTGCAATTCGTTTAAATATTCTATGCTAAATTTATGTTCATTATTTTGAAATGGTATATCGCCTAATGGGTTTAAAATATTTCTTTGTATTTGCGGTGTTTGTCCGAAAATACATTTTGAATACATTTATTATATAGATTGAAAATCTTCCAATGCTTTTTGTGGGTTCTCATATTTATATATTTTATTGACGAAATCCATATATTTATGATATTTTGAACAATATTGTAAGTTTTTGTTATGTTCTAAAATTCCATATAAAATAAGTCCAAAACTGTAGAGATCTAATCCATGTTTTACTTGTTGAAATGCGGTTTCTTGATCAGTTGATGCAAATATTTGTTTGTAATATTCTGTTCCATTTAAAATATATTTACTACTTGTGGATGAGTCTCTATCATTACATCCAGTAACTTTTATAATAAAAGGAATTGCAATTGTATGTATTGATTCCCATAATGATCCAAATTTAATAATATAATAAACGGGACATGATCCCATTGCTAAATTCATTTTCAAATTATAATAATCTAATTTGCGACTTTGTTCCCAATCAATTAATGTGTATCTTCCATTACAAGTCATAATATTGTCTAATTTTATATCTCCATGAGCAACATTAATTTTATTTAATTTTATAATTGTTTGCAAAATTTCTGAAACAAATTTTTGGAATATTCTAACAGAAAAATTGTTTACTAATTTTGCATCTAATGTTTTTTGACATTTTCGATTTATAACAAAAAGACGTTTATTGATTTTTTCATGAATAAAATCTGCCACTCCGTTGAATGGATTGTTTTGTAGTAAACTATATAATTCATTTTTAAATATTTGATTTATAGTTTCTTTATAAATAATTTCAAATCCTATTAATAAGTCTTCATTATAAGGCATTCCTACCAGGTTCTCTTCTTTGGTAATTATTTTTGATAAAGTTTCGAAACTTTGAATTTCGTTGTGAAAATCTGTTTCTTTTATTTTGTAGTTGTAAAATTCTTTTGCTACATAATTTTTGCTTTTTGGTAATTTTATAAATTCAATAAATTGTTCTATTTCTGTAGGCAATTCTATTAAATATGGTTGTATAGATTTATTTTCTTTTTTTATGTATAATTTTATATTTTCTATATTATCTGAATCCAATTGTTTGCACAAATTATATGAATCATATTTTTGATAATTACAAAGATCCATTACAGAACCTTTAAATCCACTACCAAATCTACGACCTCCTTTTCTTTTTGTATATTTTTTATTTCTATTATTTTTTTTATATGTTGTCATATATTATTATATTTATTTTTTATTAGTATTAAAAATATTTGTTACATCTTTTTTAATTATCTTTAATTGATTATTGTAAGCATTTTTTAGTGACTTTGGTGGGTCTTGTAATTTTTTTACTTGTGGTTGTTGTTGTAATTTTTGTGGTGGTTTTTCTTTATATTGAGTTGAGTTTATTAATATTTCTTCGTATGCATTATTTTCATTAATTTTTTTATCATTAAATAATTTTTCTATTTCAGATGCTGGTATTATTTTTTCTTTTGTGCTAACAGATATTATTTCATCTGGTTTATCTGTTGTTTCTGGTGCTTCTATTATAGTGGTTTCTGTTGTTTCTGGTGCGTTTGTTATTACAGTAGCGGATTCTGTTGTTTCTTTTATGTGAGTTGACTCTATTATTACAGGTTCTGATTTTGAAATTGGTTCTATTATCTCTGTTGTTATTGTTGGTTCTATTTCATATATTGGTATTATAGGTTTGGGTATATTTGTTAATTTTATTAAAAGTGGTATTTTTACAATACGAATAATTTTATCAGTATTTGTTATTGTTTGTTGAGAACCTGTACCTGTGTCATAATCACTTTTTGCATTCATTTTTTCAATATTTTCAAGTCCTAGTTTATTTAGTTCCAAGTTCTCAGCATCCAAATCTACTCGCAAATTAAATGTTAATCCGTATGGTATATATATCAAATCGTTTTCTATAAATCCTGTTTGTGATATTCCCTCTCTATTTCCAAATAAATTTAATTTTTGCATATTTTTCAATAATTTATTTGTACCATTTATAGTAACATTTCCATATAAATCATTATAAATTCCATAAATATTTTCAGTTTGTCGAATCAATGTTTCATATAAATCTAATGTATCCATCTTTTCTTTTTCTATTTCAAATTTCTCGTCCATTAAATAAATAGAAGAGAACCCCTCTTCGTAATTTAAAAATGTGTTTACATATGTAACAAAATTTTTATACAAGTTCTCTAATTTGCCAACAGAAATAATCTGTTCTACTGATTTGAGTCCTACTATAAATTCTTCTGCACAAATCATTACTGAATCCATTTCAAATATTTCTTTGTTTGTATCATACAATCCTAATTTTGCATTTATTGTATCAACATCAAAAAGTATTTGAACCGAATCTGTAACATCATATTTTGCAATATTTTGAATTACATTTATATGCATTGGTTTTATATTCGATTCAATAGAGAATCCGCCTGTTGCTGTGATTGCATGTTGTAAACCTGTATAAATATGTTTTTTATTAATACCTTTTGTGAAATTGGATATTTGTTTACGTATCATTCTATTATAAATATAGATAATTTAGTAATAAAAATATCTTCATATAAGTAAAGTATTGATGTCACTTGCAACATTTAAAAAGAAATCACAGGTTCTCTATAATAATTTAAGTGTTAGACAAAACGGTTTTTCACTCAATGGAAGTCATCGAAGTGCAGGTTATATTGGTCAAAGTACTCAATCACGGCATTTGACTAGAACATTAATGAAGGGTAATGTTGTTCGTGGTAGCGGGGGATGCTGTGGAACATATAATATAACAAATGTAAGTCCTTCTGAATTGGCTTGTTTAAATAATCCAAATACTGTTAAAAAAACAGTAGCTAATACTCAAGGTATGCTTCATACAAAATATGCTTGGTTTTGGAGCGGTAAACAATCTGTTAAACCTGATTCAAATCAAAACGCTTCTCAAAATGATTATACTGAAAGGTTAGCAAAACAAACAATTCAATGTTCTAATAAATTATATGAAGTGCCTACAGTAAAAAATATTGTATGTGAATCATTACCTACTCTGGCTAGACCTCGTAATAAAGGTCTTGTTACTAGTAATATTCGTCAGCGTCCAATTTGTTCTAATACTAAACCTGAAACCAAATATGTAGCCATGTCACAAGATGAATATATTAAAAAATTTCATGCAAAATGTACTGCAAATGATCCAAATCCTGTTAATCATAATTCAAATTATCCTATTGCAGGAACAGGTTCTTCTTTTTGAACTATTTCACCTTTATAACAATTAAGATTTATGTATTACAAACAAATAGTGTAAAAAAATTGAGTAATTAATATAATAAATCATTAATAATATAAATTATATATCATTAATGGAATCAACCAATCGAAAAAAAATGAAAGATTACTTACAGGAATATATAAGTACTTTTACTGAAAAAGAGAAAAAGGCATATGAAATTGCAACTTCTCATTTAGGTTCTTCATTTAATTTGGAAAAAAGTTTGGGATTTATTCAATGGCTGAAAATACGATTTCAGGATGTCCCTCCACAGTGTTCTTCTTAAAATCTTTATATGAAAATCTTTGATTTTGTACATCGGAATTTTGTTCTAGATCGTCCAATAATGCGCTGCGAAACATAGGTAATTTATTTATATTTTTTGGTGTAGAATTTAAAAATGATGTATTACTTAATTTGCCAACATATAAAAATTTGTTTTTCATTTTTTCAGGTTCTTTTATCGATTGATTTGTCATCAGTTGATTTGATGGTTGATTTGTCGTATTACGCTTAATAAATGGTCCTTCTAATGATTCACTTTTTTTTGTTTTAGATGAAGATTCTATATTATAATGCACTTTTATCAAAGAATTTTTATTATTTAAATGAAACTCGTCCATAAAAAAATCGCGACATCGAAATAGTTTTACATATTTCATTGCACATGCATTTAGTAGTTCATATGAAATTGTTTTTTGGTCTGAACTATATTTGAAACCCATCTTATATGGGTCATAATACATTGATACGTTTCCTCTTGGCGTATATTCTAATAAAATACGTTTTTTCCATTCTTTTTCCAATTTTGATTCATTTTCAGTAATCATATATTCATCATATGCTTTTTTATTATAAAAAATTGGATTTATATTTGTATTACGAATTAATAAATCATCAAAAATTTGTTTAAATTCACTGGTTCTCTTTTTAATATATTCATATTCTTCATTTATTTTTGGAATTTTTTTTACATTATTTGAAAAAATTTCTTGTATTAATTGTTTGTAAATATAATAAATATAAAAAAAATAAGTAATAAAAATATTTTTAATTATGCTAACACATTCCATTTGAGATTGAATCATATTTTTCAAATTCATTTATATTTTATATTATTACTCGTTTATATATTTTTATCCAATTTTTTATATTTATTTTAGATCTCTAGGATTCATCTTTGTATAATTTTTCACGTTGTTTGAATAATTCTTGTACTTCGGTTCTCAAATCATGTACTTGAATTCTCTCATAATTTTTTAAAGGATTATCTGGATGCATACAAACCAAATACATATCTGTGATTTTTTTGCCATATTTACGCTCCAAAATCTCGCGATATGTGTTCAATTGTAGCGAATAATGCCAGAAATTGGTATCAGGTAAATGTTTGATTGTCTCTGTTTTAGCCATTTTATTCGACCATTCATCTTGATACGATATTTCTTTTACACGTTTCCAGTCATATATTTGGCATGTTCCATCTGGATTCTCAAATACCATATCTATTGACCCCGAAATTTTGACATCTTCGTCAAATACAATCCATTCAGTTCTGTAAGCTTTAAATGGAAAATCCCTGCGAAAATTCTCGAAATATTTGTATTCTTCACTGTCATTTGATACTTCCATATCATTATAATAACACTCAATATCATAGTGCATTTTTGTACCTGATCCAGAAGCTTCTTTACCATTTTGTGCCCACAAAGCCTTTATTTGTTCGCGTGTCATTCCATAATATTTATATTTAGGATCATTCCAATTTTTACCGCGCATCATTCCGTCTATTACTGCGTCTGGATCAAAATGCGAAAAATGCTGATGTATCCATGTTGTTACTGATGTATAATCTTGTTTGCCATCAACTGTATATATATGTGGTCCTTCATCAAATGTAATACGTTTATCTCTTGGATGTGCATTGACATGAAGTAATTTATTTGGCGTGGTTTCGTTATATTTTATTTGAGATTGCATTTATTGTGTATGTATGAATGGATAATATATGTATTAAAAATACATACATTTTTAATTCAATTTTATTATTAAACAATTTGTAAGCTTTTTTGTATTCTGCTAACAACATATTGTTTTATTTGTTTTGTATCTTGTGAAACATCTTTTTCTAATTTATTAAATTTATCATTATAACTGAAAACCTGTTCAAATAATTTGTCATTATTATCAATTTCTTGTTGGTTCTCTTTTTTCCATTCATAATAAATATTTTTTAATTTTTTTAAAATTATATTTATCCATTTTTTCCAATCTTGGTCTGTCATAATTTTCCAATTAAATATATTTTCGCCTTCAAATTCATAGATATATATATTATTTGGTTTTTGAATATAATTTACAATTGGTAGCTTTTGACTTGCAAATTCATCTGTAAGCATTTGTTTAAAACAATCTAATAAATTTTTGTCAAAGAATGTCGTTAAATTTTCTTTGCTAACAGGAATATTATTTATCCATTTACTGAATATTTTATTGGGTGAAGATGATATTTTCAAATATTCCAAAATATTTTTGCGGGTTTGTGTTGATTGGTTTGTCTGTATTCTCTCCATTTTTTTCTTCAGTTGCTGGTTTTCTATTATTAAATCAAGCATTTTTCGCTCCATATTTTCATATTTTACACTCAAATCTAAGACTAATTTTATGATTTGCGGTGATGACAATATTATTTCTTCATTTTCGCATTTTTCTTGGCGCTCTTTTTCTGATAGACATCGATATTTACAAATATTAATATGAATATAGAATTCATTTTTAGTATTTTTTTCGTTTCCGCAATATTTGCATATATATTTTGGAATTATTGTTGGCATATTAAAATACTTTTATAATCTTATTTTATATTTGTTCAATTTTTATGAAACTAGTATTTAGAACAACACCCGCAAAAATTGTCAATATTCCTTCGCAACTACCACCTCCTATTATTTTTTCAAATACTTACAAAGATACTTCTCCAAATGCATTGCTAACAAAAATTATTTTTGCAGGAAATATGATAGATCGTGTGAAACCAAACGGAGAACCTTGCGGTAGTTGCGGAGGCAGATAATTCTCTTTCTATTCTATAATATGAGTCAGAATTATTTTGATAATAAAGAATTATTTTTAGGACCTAAAGTTAATCAATATGGAAGTCACATGGTAATGACACAAGTACAGAAAGAAACTAAAAAAAAATATTGGAATATTGATACACAATTTAGAGATGATTATGACGGATCTATGAATTATCTTACACAATATAATTTTACTCTTCCTCAAACAATAAATGATGTTAAATCAATTTATGTTACAAATTTTGAATTACCAGTTACATTTTATAATATTTCGGCATCTCTTGGAAATAATGTTTTCAAAGTTACTCATTTATCTGGTGGTAATAATTATCATTATATTGTTATTCCAGATGGTCAATATGATTCTAGTTATAATATTTCAAGCGTTATTAATGCGCAAATGACAAGTAAAGGATTAACATCAATTTCATTTTCAATTAATACAAAAGGTAAATCTGTTTTTACATACACTGGTACATATGTTATTGATTTTGCTATAAACACTAATTACACTATTACTACTTCAACTAATACTATAATAAATGATTTGGATAAATATTCTGTAAAATCAAATTTAGGTTGGCTACTTGGTTTTCGAAATATTACATATTCAATTACAGGTTCTGCGACAACTTTTACATCAGAAAATTTGGCGGATTTTAATCGCATGCATTATTTATATTTAGTAGCTGACGAATTTTCTTCTAATACACCCAATTCTTTTATTTCGCCTTTTGCGACTTCTATTTTAAACAAAAATATTCTTGCCAAAATATCATTAGATCCATATAATTATCCTTTTGGTAGTGTTTTACCAGCTAATTATTTAAATGGTCATTTACAAAGCGATAAGAGAACTTACAGTGGAAAAATAAATTTACAAAGACTTAAGGTACAACTTGTTAATGAATATGGTGTGCCAATTAATTTGAATGGCAGTGATTTTTCTTTTTGCATTGAAATTGAATATGAATAATTTTTTCATTTTGATTCCATTATATGTTGCAGCAATATATAATGGTCGCGGCAAGTATATTACCTGTATCTTTTTATAAAGGTCAATTGTATTTTCTTTTTGGAAAAGAGAACCAAATGGAAGATAGTGCAAAAGGTTTTTCTGATTTTGGAGGAGGTGTTGAAAAAGGCGAATCTATTTTAGAAACCGCTTATCGTGAAGGTAGCGAAGAATTATGCGGATTTTTAGGAGATGCTGCATCTATTCGAAATTTAATTGAAAAAAATGGAGGATATTTAAAACATTCTCATAATGATTATAATATTCATATATTTCCAATGAAATATGATGAGAACCTTCCTATTTATTATACAAATAATCATCATTTTGTATGGAATCGTATTAATAAAAAAATATTGAATGACAGTAAAATATTTGAAAAACAGGAAATTCGTTGGTTCTCTCTTCCAGAACTTGTTAGTAAACGCAATGAATTTCGTGAATTTTATCGTGAAATTGTCGATACTATTAAAGCACGTATACCTGAAATACGTAGATTTATTACACGTAAATTAATAGGAACTAATAAAAAACATTTTAATAAATATGCTAACAGAAACAAAACAAGACGTATGGGTATTTTTGGGTTACCAGTTAAAGGAGGCTGAGGCGGAGCAAATTCAGTTACTGTAAATAAACAAAGCTATTTAAGTTAAAAATATTTCGTATATTTACACAGGAATGCCGACAGGATTATATAATTATTAGTCATGTCTAATACGTGTTATATATATGATAAGAATATATAGGTTATATATATTCTTATGTGGAAAAGTTTTGGAGGTGTCAAACAAATTAAATCGGCAAATATAAATTCCCAAACAGTGACAACTGATAATATTATATTAAGAAAAGCTTATTCAGGAAATTTTGTTATTGATGGTTCTATTATTGTGGCAACAGATACTGAAATTAGCGGTAATTTATTTGTTTTTAATAAAACAACTTTAAATGATGTCTGTATGAATTCATTAATTGTAAATAATAATACTGTATTGAATGGAAATATACAATCCAATCAAACATTAACTGGAAATAGTATTAATACAAATACACTTGAAACGACCGGTAATGCAGTATTTAATTCAAAAGTTTTTTTGAAAAATCAGCATTATTTATATGGTAGTAGTACTGGAATTGGTATTGATACTATTAATCCTTCTGCAACATTTGATATTTGTTCTAATAATGTTGCTGGATTAAATATTCATACATCTAACTCCACTAATAAAAATATATTGGCTTGTAATAATTCGAATAATGGTATTATTTTGGGCGCCGATATTAGTGGAACATCCATTGATTTTTTCACAAATAATGATATAAGTAATTCTGCAAATGGAGATTCATATATTCATTCATCTAATGGAATAATCACTATGAAAACTGCAACTGATACACAAATACTTTCAAATATTGTTGTTTCAGGTTCTCAAAATAATTTTCAAAAACTGCATTTATCTAATGAAACATTGGCATTATATGATAATATTGATCCATCTGGCGAATATTATTTTTCAAATATTTATAATACAGATATTTCTACAAATAATTACACAAAAATAGGAAGAAGTGCTGCTTTTATTTCATCTGATACTTCTTTCAATTCTGTAACTAATATTTATTTATCGACAAATACACAAACTAATAAAAAATATGGAGGATCTATTGTAAGTGGTGTATATCCAGCATCTGCTTTATCAACAAAAAGATCTATGTTATCTTATGGACTAACAGATAATAATGGAAAATATATGCCTACAGAAACTATTGTACAGGGTTCTCTTAATAATACAAAATATTTGGCAACTACTGGAATGAATACTTATATGCCACGAACTGATAAATATGTGGTTGATATAAATGGACCTGTTATTATTGATAATGGCGATATTGTTAATGTTAATAATACTAATTTTGAAATTTTGGATATAAAACATGCAATAGATCCCAGTTATTCGAATTGTATTATGGCTATTGGTGCATCTATTGATATTCCTGGATCATATATTGATAAAGAAGGTAATATTCGTTATCGTTACTCAGTAATTTTTTCTAATGATAATGGAGCTACATGGAATTCTACTATTTTATATCCTTCATCTGATGCAACAATATCTAGTTCTTTTAATAAAATATTGAACGGTAATTTTATTAATCAATTAGATATTTATGATTGTAGTTATGCATTTATTACCGGTGATAAAAATACATTAATTTATACATGGAATGGTGGTCGTTCATGGCAAGAAATTGGTTTAACAGTTCAATCTGATTTATCATTTAATGGTGCAAATTATAATGCAATTAAAGTTAAAAAACAAAATAATGATATATTAAGTTTATATTTATCTGTAGATATATCTAATAATTCGAAATTAATAACATTTGATTTAAGTTTTGATATATTAAATGGTATTTATTTTGATAAGAGAAATTTGACTGAATATAATACAAATATACATATTAATTCTATTGGATTAAGTAATAATAAATTGTATGTTGCAGGAGATAAAATAATTATATATAATTTATCTAACCTTTCTGTTCCTATAATAACATTTGATACAATTAATTCTGGTGAAAGTCCTGCAGGAATAATTAATAAATTTATTTGGAAAAAAATTCACGTTTTCAATGATAATTATGCAATTGCAATTGCTAATGGTTTAACAGATGGGGACGATGGTCAAAATAAAATTTATGGTATAACGAAAAGTTTGGTTTCAGTTATAAAAAATAATTTAATATATAATTGGGATTCTTCTCAATCATTTTTTTCAACTGTAATTTATCCAGATAAAACTTATTTATACCCTATGAATTGTGTTATTAAAGACATATATATAAATGATTTGTCAAATTCAATTCTAGTAGGAAATTGTAATGATTATTTATATCCAACACAACCACCATTCAATATTGGTTCCCAACCACCATTCAATAGTAGTCATGTAAATGGTAGTTTTATTTTGATTTCTAAGAATGTTTATTCCGTAATTGATATGTCATGGAACGATATGCCATCTAATATGCTTAATTCCTCTGGTAAAATGAATTTACTTGTTAGCAAAATTGTCAGTTTAGACAGAATAACTATTACAAACCCAAATACATTGCTTTTTATTTCTACAATTAAATCATCAGTTTTAGATCCAACAAAAAATAATTATATTTTAACTGGTGCAAGTAATATTTTTAGTTGTTTTACTCCTAATTATTTGAATTCTGCTAACAATCATGTTATGGATGTATGTGGAAATATGTCAGTTTATGGCTCATTTTTTGCTAATTCTGTATCATCTACCAGTGCTTTTCAACAATTATCTGACTACCGTATTAAAACTGATATTTTGCCTTTGCCTACAGGTGATATATTGGACAAATTACGACCTGTTCAATATACTAATAAGTTGAATGGTAATTGTGAATGGGGTTTTATTGCGCATGAATTACAAGAATATTTGCCTCAATTAGTTAAAGGTGAAAAAGATGGGGAAAATTACCAATCTATTAATTATAATGGAATAATTGCTTTATTAGTAAGAGAGATTCAGGTTCTCAAAAATGAGATAAATAAACTTAGAAATTAATTATAATTTTCGCAAATTTTTGTAGCACATTTACATATAGTTTTATTACAAGGACAAACACGCGTTGTATATATTGTTGGATGAAATGTACAAAGTTGTGGATCATTTATTTTATTTAATCTGAATGTGGGGGAAGGATTTGATATAGTATTGAGAACTCTGTTAGGTCTTGTGTTTGTATTTTTACATAAAATAAATGTGGGATATCTATGACTTGAATTATTGGTAACAGTTCTGTCCATATTAAATACTGAAATAGTTGAAGGTGCTATTAATCTGCTATATCTCAGTTTATTATTAGGGATAGTCGTTTCGATTGTATACTTTTCAAAAATTGTATATTCATTTGTTCCTATAACTTTTGGAAATTTAGATTGATCAGTGAGAACCTGTTGTGTTTTTTTATATTGTATATAATCACTTTGAGACATATTATATACAATATCTGCGAAATTATTTTGTATTTCCAAATGAACCATATTCATTTATTTGAACTAGAATTTCCACTTCTATATAATTGTTCACATATAAATGAAAATGACCAATTACTTCCATTCAAATCCAAAAAATCACCGCGATCATTCATTAATTGTATTGACATTTTGCGAATATTGACTGGTCCAAAATATAGTCTTTCTTGTGCTTGTAAACCTCCACCATATTCAATGAAATAAGTTCCATTTGTTCCTGGTTTTATTGGTACATATGCAAACAGATCTTTTATATAAGGTCCTGCCGAATATATGGGTGAAACTGCACTTTGAGACGCGTTTGCTTGATTTATTGCATATATTTGATTTGCGGTTAAATTATTACCTGTTAAATTATTTGATGACTGATTCACCAATTTTTTTGTTACTGGATCACAAATTTTTTCAGAAGAAGATACATAACTTCCAGGCTGTATGGATGTTTGTGACCGTGTTATAGTAACAAGACCATCATTTATATGATTCTGATTATAATCATCTAATGAAATAACAAAATAATTATACAAACTAGTTGTCAATGTAGTATCTGCACTTAATTTTATAATTGTATTTGTAAGCACTACATTTGATGAGTCAGTATATATTTGGTCTATCGTATAGTCACTATTATATGATTGTAAATAATAATAAATTATTTTTTCTTGTATTGTATTTTTTCTTTGATTTGATTTTATTAATCTATAATTTGTATAATCGCGATATCCAAGTATCCAACCAATAGTAGTATCCCAAGTTACATTTTGAATTCCTCCTTGTGTGTTTGAATTACAACTTGAAAAACTAAATGGATCGTAAAATACTACACTATAATCAGATGATGTATAAATACGATTTATATTTAATACAATTTTTATATAATAATCATTTTTAAAAGTATCAAAATCTTCATAAATATAAGAACCGTATGTGTAAGGATTTGAATTAAATTTATTATTTATTAAGTCAAGTAAACTGTTTGTCGTATAATTGCCTACAGGAATTATTATTTCTATTGTATTTGATCCTGATGCAGAATATGCTCCTCCATTTGGATCATAATTTGGAGTAATTAAAAGTGTATTACTTCCATCAACAATATTTATTATATTTTCACTTATTGGTTTCTTTCCATTTATTGTTGCATATGCTTGCTTGACATTAAATGCATCTAATGAATAATTATACAAATTATATGATGGATCTACTCCTAGAATTTTCCAAGGATTTGTTAAAATATTTGTTTGTGGATAGAAAGACATTATATAATTTGTTTCATTCAAAGTATAACTTATTTTCAATGTAAATGATATATCTACTATATTTGTAGTTGTGTTTGCAGTTTTTGTTACAAATGTTTGCGAATATGGTAATTGATTATCATTAATATCACTATTAGTAATTTGATATGTTATAAATGTATTTTGAATAGCATTCAATAATTGTGTATAATTTGGATAATTTGTTTGACTAAGATATAATTTTCTAGGAGGTTCATTTTCATTTGGTGTTCCCGGTTTTGGTAAAATTGTCATTATGTAAGATGTATCTAATATGTATCCTGCATATGATAATAAAAATGAACTATTAAATATATTATAAAGTTCCAGTGGAAAATTACCAGATGCATCTGAACCTGATAAATCACTTGTTGGTGTTAATTGCAATGTACTACATAACATTGATGTATTATCATAATAAACCATATAATTTTTTTCTGTAAATGTTTTATTAAAATCCATTATACATTTAAATTTGGAATTATCTACATAAAATCCTGAACCTGTAATTAAATTGACATTATTCGATATATCTTTTAATTTTGTATTTAATTGTAAAATATATTGACTTAATGTATAATCACCACTCGGTATATTAAAACTAAAATCATTCTTATTATTTACCATATAATTTGGTGTATAACAATGAAAAGATACACTAGCATTATTTGTTGTAAAATTTGATTTAACTATTGGTAATTCACTTGATATAACTGAAAAATAATTTGTTGTATTTTTAAAATAAAAACAAGAATGATATCCAGTATATGATTCTAACATAGTCCATACAATATAACTTACTCCTTGTACTTTATAGTTTTCAGGATTTTCATATGGAAAAATAACTGCCATTTTTGAATTGGGCTGATACATTACTTTATTTCTATCAAACATCAATTTCAATTTATAACAGCTATTGTTTGCATTAATAACAAGTCCTGAAATATCATATTGTGTTAATTCTGAATCGGATGTAAATATATTTTCCTTTTTAATTGCATTATTTACAAATGTTTTGATATCATCTTTTGAAAAAAGATTTTCAGTATTTCCATTAGAATTCAATTTATTTCCTGTATAATCATATAATTGTATTTTGTATGTATTTATTATTTTCGAATTTTCATTGTATAATGATGGTCCTATATATTGAACTACTGTAAAATAATTATTAGAATTATCAAATAAAAATTTTTTGTCTGTTTTAACTACATTAATATAATCTGTTTTACGTATTTCTTGATTTGAAAATATAACATTCGGTGAATAATTTGAATAATTAAATCCAAAATATGATGCTATTGATGTTTCACGTTCTATATCTGGAAGAGATTCAGTATTATTTGATGCGTCACTATAATAAACTGATGGTGTCCATGATGGAAATTGTAATGTATAATATGATTCTGTATATGTTTTTTGTATATCTGTTGTAATTGTAGTAATACTATTTCCAGGATTATATGAAATGTTTGTATTATTAAAACTTGTATCAGGATAATTTTCTGATAATGCTTTTACACCAACATTCAATGCTGCAACCAATGTGTCAGATGTATAATTTCCTGCAGCAATTTCTATTTTGTAATCATGTAAGCCATTATTTATTCCATCTGTTTGACCTTTCAAATAAAAAAAATTGCTTCCATAACTTTTACTTATTGTCCACCATGTATATGGTATTTGAATTGAATACAATTTCAATGAAACAACGTCTCGCAATGGTTCTGACAGATCAAATGAAAAATTATTTGTGTTCGGATATATTCCAACATCTCTATATTGACTATCAATACATATAATACGTTTTATTGTCTGTTTTAATAATGGATTTAATCTCAAACTATCTGGTACATAATCGGCGGTTGTTACGAGTTGCGATTTTGTTTTTTCATCATTTTTTTTTTCATTTTTATCATTGATTGTTTCGTCTACGCCAGGAATTTTGATCATTGCTGTAGGACCAGGTCCAGGTGTTGCAGTATTTGCATCAAAATTCTCAATAATATCGTTTTCTTCATCGTCTTGAAAAAAATGGTCATAAATATCTTCAAAAAATTTTAAGATACGCATTCCGTCTTCGTTTTGAATATTCGTATATTTTCGAATTAAATGCAATATTTTTGCTTCTAATTCTCTATCTGTTGGATTCGAAATATCTAATATGTCATATAATTGTTTATCACTATATTTTGATATATCATATATTTCATCTGTATTATTCATATCTATAATAAATTAATAAATAAAAATTTATTTAATTTACGCAAAAAATACATTATTATATTTTTTTACAATTCATATTTTTTTTACAATTCTACTTTTGAACATGTTCTCTACAAACTCAACTAAATTCAATACATTCCTACAGCGATACAATATTACACTTGGAAAAGAACGAATACCTTGACCTCTTTTCATATGATAATTGCCTTTAAAACATAATTGGTCAAATGATTTCATTATTTGTTCTTCTTCTTGTGTCATATCTTCGCGTTTTATCCTATATTTTCCCAAATATACAAATCTATTGTAAGATTCATTAACATTTTTATATATATTATATTTTTCTATATGCGGTCTATTTATTACTGTGCCTACAGCAATTATTTTATTTGTGTCATTATTCATTTCTAATACAAGAAGGTTCTCTTCTAATGGTATTGTAGCTGCTACTGGAAGTGGTGAACAATATATTGCTGCACCTTTCGGCATTTTTTGTTCGCGATATTCTTCACTTTCTTGTCTGGTTTTTTCATTGTAAATTGACACCATAAGATGCGATTTCATTGTTTTGCAATAATTTTTAGCATCATTTGTCTCTTGCTTTTTCTGTTGTTTTTTTTGAAGAGCGTTCGGTTTTTGGGCTTTTGTAGTTTCCATTGTGAAATCATAATTATTTGGTTTTTTACTTTTCAATTTTTTTTATTTTTTTAATTTTTTCATTTTTTCATTTTTTCATTTTTTTAATTTTTATACGCCTTTTTACATTTCAAATGCCGACCGCAAGGGTAGGCATCTTTGAATGTAATTAGGTAACTGTTACAAAGTGTAAAAAATTGAAAAAAAATAATACTATATTTTTTTTAATATAAATGAAATCAACTAAAAAAAATCCGGAATTATGTATTCCACGTATGTCTATAAATATTAAAAAAGATCTAATATTTAAAACATTTTGTAGTCTTAAATTAGGTTATATTGAACGTATTACTGAAATTCCTCTTAAATCTAATCCTGATTATAAACGTATTATTATTAAAATTAAATGGAAACCTTCTACTGAACAAGCTAAATACATTTATACTCGTATTTTGAATTCAGAACCTGTATTTATTGTCTATGATATTCTATGGTATTGGAAGGTTGTTTTGAACCAAATTCCTACAGGAATTATTCCTCCACCACCTTATGTTGCCGAGTCGCATGATTTAATTTCATAATCAAATAAATTACCGTATTCTTTTTTTACTTCTTGAATAAGTTCTGGTGTATCTCTTATTACAACATGAAAATTTGCTTTTGCAAGTTCATATGCTATTTTCAATTTCGCCGATTCCTCTATAATTGGAATTTTCGATCCTTCTTTATAACAAATGTTTTTTATTATAATTGTTTCATTATCGGCTTCTTGCATTATTTGTTTTGCCTGAAATTTTGTATGCCAATTATTATAATCTGTTGTTGCTTTTAAAAGATCGCTCATTATTTCTTCTTTATCCATACAAAGTTTCAATGCGCGTGTATCTCTTGGGAAACATGGTCCACCAAATGCATGTCCAGGTTTGAAATATTTTGTGCCAATTCTTGAATCACTGCCTACAGAATCTAATACTATTGCTTTGTTCGCTCCTACTGTATCACAATAATCACTTATCATATTGGCATAACTTATTTTTGTTGTAATGAATCCATTGAGCGATATTTTCACTATTTCGGCGTCTAATGGTTTCATAAAACAGAATTTCGGATTATTATTTGTCATTCGTGTGTATATTTCGGTTACAACTGGTTTTAGAGCGGGTTCATCAGGTGTGCCAAAAAGAATTATATCTGGGTTCTCAAACCCGCGAACAATGTCGCCTTGTGCTACGAATTCAGGATTGTAATTGAGTGTGCAATTTACACATTTGTCTAATAATATTGCGCCAATTTCGTCAATGTATTTTGGCATGACTGTACAGCCAATTATTATGTGTTTATCGTGTGGTTTGTACTCATTTATACGTGTTAGTAAATTGGACAGAATTGTGTGATCATAGAAACGATCGCCTCCGCCATTTGGTGTCTGAACAATGATGAAAAGTATGTCACTGAAAAAAATGCCACCTGCCAAATCGGTTGTAGCTTTGAAGTTTTGGGCGTTTTTCAAAAGTTCATTGTATCCGGGTTCTGCGAATCTAACAGTTTTTTTGTTGAGTTTTTCAACATATTCTGGGAATATGTCTACACCGAGTACATTGTATCCTGCACGTTCTAATAAAAGAGCGAAACCAAGTCCCAATTTTCCTATTCCAATTACTGTTATATTTTGCATTATTATGTTGATTGTTTTAAAATATTTATATTATTTGTATAATAAGTTTTTTGATTGTGCTTACAGAATTATATAATATTTACCTAGTTCAAATTTGGTGCCTTTAAAATCTTGTAAATGTTCCATATATTTTTTATAAGGAATAACACGTAGATCGAAACTTATTCGTGTTTTATTTGTTAAATTCAATTTATTATAATGTCGCTGTTTATTTAAATATGCTTGGAAAAATTGTGTAGGTGAGAGAACCAGGTTCTCATAATCTTGAATTGCTATTGAAGATTCTTGATATGGTTCATAATAAACACTGTTTGTTCCAAACATTTTTGTTATAGGTACAATAAAATTCATTTCAGTATGATGATGACCGAAATCCGAGTCGCAATGATAACCTATAATGTCTTTTTTTTCATTTGCATGTTTGCCAATTGCTGCTGATTCGGGAAAACTGAATCTTATATTGGGTGTTTTTTGAATTACTATTTTGTCATTTGGAAAAAGTGGTTCTACATGTTTTTTAAGAAATGCATGGTAAGTGTTGGTGAATTGGTCTGATTCGTCTACATATTTATGGAAATTTTTTATGAATGTATTTCGGCGATCGTCCTTTCCTATGGTAAAAATTTTTATACATTCTTCCCTTCTTTCTGTAGGCAAAATATCGAGCACTTTGTGTAATTGTTCTAGTTCACCATTGTAATTATATTCATTTAAAAAAACTTGTTTTATTAATGGTATGAATGGGTTTTTATCTATATGATGAATCATTTATTATATAACAAAATATATTTAATCTTTTATTATAATTTACAATTTCTTAATATCTAATTTAATTTTCTTGTAATTCTACAAATTGTTCTGAATTATCGCTATATCCATCCTGTTGTTTTCCAATACGTTCTTTGAAACAATACCAATTTATATTTGGATCTGATTGTAATTTTTTCCATATTTGATCATTTGCATATATCCAATGTTGGCCTGTTTGTTCTAATAAAGGTGCTGCCCATTCATATAATTCAATAAATTTTTCATATACTGATTCATTTAATATGTATGCTGATGCGGTTTGTGCTTCTACTGTTTTCATTAAAAAATGATATTCTGTTGGCAGTGGTGGTTGAATATTGTTATATGCTAGCATACATACATCGAATTTTATTTGTTGTGTAAATAATTTATCTAGGTTCTCATAAAATTCTTTTTTATTTATCAAAAATATGAAATCGTCTTCTAAAATAAGAATGTTTTTATAGCCTCTATTTCTTGCCAATTTACATACTTCTAAATGAGAATATGTACAACCTAAAATACCTCTTCCTGGTGTGCTTACAGCTGGAAATCTTTCGACTAGGTTATCCTTTATATTTGTATTTAATAATCCGTAACGTATTAGTTCGTCTTCTATTTCTTCGCGTCTATCGGTTCTTTTATCCAAATTTATATATATTATTTTATTTAACATAGAGAGAACTTGTAATGTTTGTTCTGTATGATTAAATTGTGTTTTTATTTGAGGTTTTGTATTTTTATTTGTAATATTTAGATGTAAATGTACATGTAATGAATTTTTCATTTTTTCCATAATTATTGGAATAATATTATCTTCTTCATTAAAATTTACTATTGAAGATGTTTCTTCTAATATTCTATTATATATTTTACCATTTTTTATCAAAATGTCTTTGAAATTTACTGATAGCATATTTAAAAATATTGTTGTTTTTGTATCTAATTTCATGTTTAATTCTAAGATATTACATTCAAAATTTTTGTCTTCTTGCCAACATAGATAAGTATATATTGCATTTTTGAATCCAATAAAACCAGTAGAACTTATATTTTTGTGTTCACTTTTATTATCACTTTTTATATTCAATGTTATATTTGATGATATATCATAATTATCAGATTTTTCTAATTGTGCACTGAATAAAATATCTACATTTTCTTCTATAAATTTTTTTATAATTGTTTCTTTGATTTCATTTATTATTATGTTTTTTCCTTGTAAATAACATATTATATCATTGTCTTGTATATTGTTTTTTATATCTAATATCATTTTTTTCATATTTGAAAATGTATTATTTGAATAAATATGTAACATAATAATTTTATTTTTTATCCTTTATTTTTTTTTCGTTAAACAGTTAAAAAATAATTATATTTATTTTTTAAATGGAATCTACTATTGATGATTTAGATTTAGATTTCGGTATAAAACAAGAATTAATGAATAAAGAACCTATGTCTGATATTGATTTATATTTTGTTTATATTGATAATAATTTAGCTATTGAAAAAATTGTTTGTGAAAATGAGCCTATTATTTCAATTGAAAAGGGTAATGGAATTAATAAGAATCGTCTTTTACAATTAATTCAAAACAAAAGAATTAATGATAATAAAAAATATAAACTAATTAATTTTTTTCATTTTCAAGTACCTTTAGAACAAGAACAACTCAATAATTTTGTTAAAAATAATACAATGGAATTTCCGGAATTTATGAAATCACCGTCTTATTTAACTGATCTTATTATTGATGATTCTATACCAATTTTTCATGATTTGAATTCATTATTTTTGTTTTTTAAATCTTCTGAATTGAAAACTTTGTCAAAGACAGCAAAATATTCTAATGATATTGGATCTCGTGTTACTAAAAAAGTGAGATTTGTACAAGAGTCTTGATTATGTGCTTACAGAATAATTTATGGATTTACTAATTCTGATAAAAATTTTTGGTATTTTTCATTTGTAATTTGTAGAAATATTTCATATATTGCATTTTCTATATATTCTATCGATGGTCTTGCATTTGGATTTGCATATACAATGCTTTTCATAAGTTCTATGAAATCGCGTATAAAATTATATTCTTCCATTTTTTCATTAAGTTCTAACAGAATAAATGTGTCTAGCCATAAAATACACATTGAATATGTGTCCCATGTTTTTGCACTTTCTATTAAATTGTCGTATAATGATTTTAGTGATTTTTGTATTATTGGTTGGAAATATTGTGTTAATTGTATTTTGATCAATTCGCGTCTTTCTTCGCTTGCTATGCGTTGATAAATTGGGCTTTCTATGAATTCAGTGATCCAATTATCCATTTCTTCTTTTTCTATTAATGTGGTTTCTAAATCTTGGTTTTGTTCTTTTGCGTTTGCAATTTGGGATGCTAAATATACTTCTATTGACCATGGTGAATATTCTTCGTAATTTGGGAACAGGTTCTCCATTTCTGTTTTTAAATCTTCTATTTGAAAAGATAAATTGAAATTTGAGAGAACTGGTAATTTACGTATTTCTGATACTAACATTGTTTTTTTGTGAATATTGAAATGTACTATACCTTTTTTTTGAAGTATTTTTAATATTTGTATCATATGTTGTATTGCGTCTATGAATATTTGAAGTGATTTTGTTGGATATTTTTCTTTTAATTTTTGAATATTTTGTTGCCATGTTTCTTCATAATAGCGCATTTTTAATGATGTGAATTTTGATGTATTCATTTTTTTAGGAATTGGATCTTGTTCTTCGCATTCTTCGATATTGTCTTCTGTTATTTTGCCTAATTGTATTTCTTCTTGATTTAATATTGGCTGAAAATAGAGATTATACTGTGGTATTGTTTTTATTATATCACTTATTTTTTGTGCATTTTCAGTTATTTCGTTCTTCATTTGGAGAACTTGTTGATATTTTGGTTCATTTGCATTTGTTTCATTTTGTTTTTGCTTACAAGTATAATTACCTCTTGATAGAAGTTGAATTCTGGTTTGTTCTTCTAATGTTTCTAAGTCTTCTTCACTTTGAGGTT
>Ga0214919_10001751_pt1 | contig 35085 bp, 29 predicted proteins | sample LL1503_MetaG_FD_177994 | JGI IMG/M metagenome (GOLD analysis project Ga0214919, IMG submission 177994) | Freshwater microbial communities from Lake Lanier, Atlanta, Georgia, United States - LL-1503 | ecosystem: Environmental > Aquatic > Freshwater > Lake | place: USA: Georgia | collected...
GCCAAATGCGCATGCCGCCATTGAGGCGATCGATCTCGCAACCAAACTCCTCAAGATTTTCGCTGTTGAAATGCTTGCGCGCGGCGCTGACCATGGCTTGCTCAAGATCCATGAGCAAAATCTCACGATCAATGTTGCGGTCGCGGGCGATGGAATCAAGGATGCGGAGTGTTTCACTATTCATTGGATGTCTCTTCTGTTTTTGAGTTACGAAAATTGGATTATGAGTTACGCAGTGACACAAAGCTGTCGCCGTAAAAAAAACGCGGGTCACGCTCGGTACGGCACCGCGGCGTGACCCATCCAAAGACTGTCCATGGTGGACAATCAAGGCTTGATCGGGGAAACCTTTACAACGCAGTCTCCACGAATAAACCTTCAATCACTCTTGGCGACACGCCAAGGCGACACCAACTTCCAAGATGGACGCTCAAGTGCGTCATCGCAGGAAGGTGGTCGACGAAACCATGTTGAGAAAACTAGTAGTCATGGGATTCGATCGTGAAACGGACGGGCCCCATTCCAACAAGGAACGGGTGCGTGATTGTACATGAAATCCGCTGAAATCTCAAGTGACTGGGGCGAACTTGTGGCTCAATAATGGGTTAAAGTCGCTCCTTATAGACTGCTAGGCTCGTTCATATGAAAGTGAAGAACTTGAATTTGTGTTGGATGATGGCCCTCGCCGCGGCTTTGTCGGTCACGGTTGCTCACGGACAAATTTCGGGGTCTCAGCCTCAAATTGGAATCACTGGCAAATTCAAGGCGGCCACGACCGAGACATTCGGGGACTCGCGCGACGCGGTAAGCGCCAACGGCGAAATTCCAAGCGGTACGGTGCGCCCCGGCGCGTTGGTGCCGATTGCAATCCGTGTGAAAGTGAAAAGTGGTTGGCACATGTGGCCCGTGGAATTACAAGCGCGCTCCGTTGCGGACGCGGAGGTATTTGAGGGTGCGATTTTTTCCACGCTTGCTCTGCAAAGTTTGCCATTGCAAACCGCCGCGCAAGGCGAGTCAGAGTTGAAGTTGGTCGGCGCGCAATGGCCGCAACCAGTTGGCGCCGCATTTGATTTTGGTGAAGGCAAGCAAACACTCGCAGTTTATGAAGGCAAGTTGATGATCTTTGCCGCAATTCAAATTGGAGCGGATATAAAAAATGGTCCGCTGCCAATGAAACTGCTACTGAATTTTCAATCCTGCAACAATACCAGTTGTTTGGCGCCCGCAGAAATTGAAATTCCAATCACGTTGCAAGTGGATAACGCCGCCGCCGCGGTGGCGCCAAGTGGAGAATTTCAAAAGTTTGATCCGTCAAAATTAATCAGTGATACCACTCAAATAAATATCCAAAGTGGAGTGCGGTTTGATTTTTTTGGCGCCGCATTCAGCGTTGATCCCCAAGGCGCGGGATTCTTTTTATTGCTGTTGGTGGCGTTTCTTGGGGGCATGTTGTTGAACTTCACACCCTGCGTTTTGCCTATAATTCCGCTTAAAATCATGTCCCTGAGCCAAAGCGCGGGCAATCGGGGCAAATGTTTTTCCCTTGGCATGGTGATGAGTTTGGGCGTGATTGGATTTTGGTTGGCGCTCGGCGCATTGGTTGGTGGCGCAAGTGGCTTCAGCGCGGCCAACCAACTTTTTCAATATCCCGCGTTCACCATCGGGCTTGGAATTTTTATCGCCATCATGGCCGTGGGTATGGCTGGATTCTTCAGCGTGGGTCTGCCAGCGTGGGTGTACGCGATTGAACCCAAGCATGATTCATTCATTGGAACATTTGTATTTGGAATTATGACGGCGGTGTTGTCAACTCCTTGCACTGCTCCATTGATGGGCGCGGCGGCGGGCTGGGCGGCTTCAAGTGGCGACACTTCCACGGTGCTGATTGTGTTTGGAACCATCGGCGCGGGAATGGCCACTCCATATTTATTTTTAAGCGCGTTTCCAAACTTGGTCGCACGCATGCCACGCACTGGCCCCGCCAGCGAACTTGTGAAACAAGTCATGGGAATTTTATTGTTGGCCGCGGCGATATTTTTTATTGGCGCGGGCGTGAATGGGTTGCTGGAAACTCCCACGCACGCGCATTGGTGGTTGATTGGCGCCACGGGATCAGCAGCTGGCTTGTGGTTGTTCTGGCGCACTTTGCGAATCACCAAAAAAACCATATTTAGGCTTCTTTTTACAGTAATTTCAATTTCCGTGATCGCCTTAAGCGTGGGCGTGAGTATGGCGTTGGGTGGCGCTGGAAAAACCGATTGGATTCCATTTTCAAGCGAGGCGGTAGCTGCGGCAAAATCAAAAAACAAAATCCTAGTTCTAGATTTCACCGCCGAATGGTGCCTGAATTGCAAAGCGCTTGAGAGCGCTGTGTTGGATTCGGTTGATGTGGCAACAGCTTTGGCGCAATCGGATGTTGCGGCCATCAAGGTGGACATCACAAGCCGAAAAAGCAACGGCTGGAATTTACTTCACGACTATGATCGCGTGAGCATTCCGTTGCTGGTTGTACAGGACGCCAAAGGCAAAGTAATTTTAAAGAGCGACGCATACACGCGCGCGCAAGTTGTTGAAGCAATTCAAAGCGCGCGCGCGGCCAAGTAAAACGCGACTTTGTTCGGCAAAATTATTTCCCTGGCCAAGGCGGCCAAGTCGCCGCCAATTCTTCGGCCTCATGCCGATCGGCTGGCCGCAATTTTAAAAGCACATCAAAGCGCATTGAGTCATCCGATTCAATAGCTTGCCTTGCATACTCGCCGGTCCAAGGTTTGGATAATTTTGCGGACCAACGCGCCGCGCGCAACCACGCTCCCGCGCAACGCCGATCCAATTCCGTAACATCAAGCGCTCGGTTCATGGCGGAAGCGGCGTCAACTTCCGCGTGCGTTTGCATGGCAAGAGACTCGCTTAATAATGAGGCAATTTGCCTTTGTTCAAAGGTGTTTTGGACCATTTCCTGACTGAGAACAATGGCCTCTTGCAGCACATCTTGAGCTTGCTGGGCAGTTGCGCAAAGCACCGCCGCACGCATCAATTGATCAACGGCGGCAAGCTTGGAACTGTCAAACGCGGCAAGTCCGTTCTTTGAATTACGCAAGGCGCGCGCGCACTCCATTCGGGCTTGCGCTCCGGGCTCACCCTTTGCCAACATAGCCGCGTCAACAAGTTTTTGCGCCGCAAGTTCCACGCGCGTTTCTTCTTGCGAGGCGATGTTGGCGAACCTGAAACAAGCGAGCGAAAATAAAATCGCGGCCACGGCGGTGAACCATTGCACGCCTCCCTCAAACCAACGGCGCGGCGCAGGCGTGCATCGGGGCACGCTTGCCGCCAATAAAGCGCAGCCCCAAATCATGGACCCTGGATTCCACAAAGTCATTTCAATTTGTCCATCAATCCAAAGGGTCAAAGCGGCCACACCCAAAATAGCTGGGGCAGCGCAAGTCCAACGCATGATGTTTGCACAAATCCACCATGCAAAAGTTCCTGCCGCCACCACGCCAATCAAGCGCGCCAAAAGCGAAACAAGATCAAGCGAGTTGGCCTCAAAGCGAATGGCGAACGAAGCGGCCAGAATCACCGCAAGTGTTGCTACTTGCCGCGGAAATTGAATATCACCCTCGGCGGAGTTTTCATTGCGTTGATTGCTGGCTTGAACCGAGATAAAAATAAGCGCAATCACAGCCAAAATCATTGGAATTCCAGCGATACCGATTTGCGCCAACCAGTCAAAAAACACCGAGTGCGCGCTTTGCACGGCGTCCACCGCGTCGAGTGGTCGAAACCTAAGAAAGGCGTCTTGAAATCCATCAATACCGCTGCCCGTCCACGGTTGGTTTAGAAAAATGCGCCATGCGCCAGAGATGTAGTGGCTGCGAAACAACAAACTTCGCTCTTGGCCAAATGCCTGCGAATCAAAAAGCGCGCGCAGTGGTCCGGCGAAACAACACAGCAGCAACAAGGCGACTGCGCCCATCGCCAATGTGTTGGGCGCAAAGCGAACACGCCGCGTGATTACAAGATACGCAAGCCCAAGCAACATGGCGACAATCGCGCCCTTGGAACCATTGGCAAGCGGAATTGCCGCGCATAACAACGCGGCGATGAAAGCGATGATTCGATTGCGACCCGCAAGGCGCGCGCCAATGGCAACGCACGCCACGGTGATGGATGCGAAGAGACCCGCGAAGATATTCGCCATGCCAAACCAACCCGACATTTCCCGCTGCGAAAGTCGCCGCGCATAGGCGGCCGCTTGCGGACCATCGGCGTCCCAACCATGGTCTGCGAAATAAGCGGTGTCGCGTCCAGATGAATGGAAAAATTCCAACACCGCTGGCTGCTCCACAAACCACTGCCACGCGCCGCGCATCCACCACGCTGCCGCCACCGCAATCAAGCAGGTCACCAGCACGTTCCAACCTATTTTTGCAGTGTTTTTTGGTGATCGAGCCAATGACACCGCCGCCGCGGCCGCAACAAATCCTGCGATCCATGTAGCGCCCCGCCAAGGCGTTCCCGCCGCGCCAACGCCGTGTATTTGAAAAATAGAAACGCAAGCTGCTCCCGCCACGAGCAACAAACCCAATGCCCACAGCGATGCGCACTCGGCAAAAATAAACGCGGCGCTAATTGAAATCACCGCGTCGATGTACAAACTGCCCGAAGGTCCAAGACCTGCGAATGGCGCGGAATCAAAAACTGGATCAACATCAAATCGAAGCACTGGCGCCCACGCCACCAATGTTCGCAGAGCAATGGCGCCACCAAGTATCGCCGCGAACACCGCGAGTGTCGGACGTTTCGCAGACGCAAGATTGCTTCCATCATGACTCGCATGAGGAAGAAAAGTCATCGACTAAAAATTCCTTCCATGAAGCCAAGCAACAACAACGCGGCGATCGTTTGCAGAACCACCAGAACGGCGGGAAGTGGCGTGAGATTTCCAATGACAATTCCGCCCATTCCAATGATGGCCGCGAGCGCCCAAATAATCAGCACGGCTCCGCGCTTGCTGAACCCGCGCTGCACAAGCCTGTGCGAAAGATGTCTTTGATCCCCCACCCACGGACTGCTTCCTTGACGGATACGAATCAGGCTGGTGGCGATCATGTCGTAAATCGGAATCGCCAAAATAATCAACGGAGCGAGAATGCCCCACCAATTCGTGCCAAGTGCATATCCCGGCTCGCCTGGATTAATGAACGTTGTTCGCATCGCCAACACCGCCAATAGAAATCCGATCGGTTGGCTTCCTCCATCGCCAAGAAAAATCTTGGCGCCATTCTTGGGCGCAAAATTAAAAAGTAGAAATCCTGCGAGTGTGCCAGCTAAAAGTGAGAACATGCCTGCGATGAACCACTGTTGAACTATGAACGCCCCTATGGCGAACAACAACGACGCGATCATGGCAACGCCCGCGGCCAATCCATCCATATTGTCCAGGAAATTCATGGCGTTGATCATGGCCACAATCCAAATCACGCCAATGAACACGCTCAATGCTTGCCCCTCTGATCCAAAGTGATCCAGAAACGTGAGCAACCGCACATCAAAGCCCCAGACAATCACGGTGGCTGGAATAAATTGCAGCAGAAGTTTAGTGGATGCGCGCAATGGTTTGCGGTCATCCCACATGCCCGCCAAGAGCAACCACGCCACGCCCGCAAGCAATGCAATTGTTGGCCGAAAGCCTTGGTCAATTCGGCTTTGGAAAAAATCCAAGCCATAATGTTTCGTGGGATCAATGTTGGGCGCATTTCGAGTGCTGACAAAGATCAACCCAGCCACCACCGGCAAAATGAAAGCGCTCATCACCGCAACGCCACCAACATTAGGAACTGGCCGCAATTCCTTCACATGCCCCTCGGCACCCGCGGAATCAAGCGTCTTGTAGCGGTTGCCAAACGCGATTGCCACGGCGGTGAAAATAATGGAGAGCATCCAACCGACAAAGAAAAATGTGGGCGAAAGTAATTGCATGTGAGTAATCTAGCCAAAGATCGCCATGAGAAATATCACCGTCTATTGTTCAAGTAGCGTAAGTCTGGACACCAAATTTATGGACGCCGCGCGTCTACTGGGCCAAGAGATGGCGCGGCGAAAAATGGTGTTGGTGTACGGCGGCGGAAGCATTGGTTTAATGGGGGAAATTGCGCGAACCATGAAGAGCGCTGGCGGAAAAGTGGTGGGCGTGATCACCAAAAGATTGTTGGACTTGGAGCAAGGCTACGACAAGTGCGACGAACTGATCGTGGTGGACACCATGGCTCAGCGCAAAACATTAATGGCGCACCGTGGCGACGCGTTCATTGCGCTGCCTGGTGGTCTAGGAACATTCGAGGAACTCTTCGAGGTGCTGGTGCAACGCCAAGTGGGCGAGCATCGCAAGCCAATCGGACTTGTGAATTTAGCGGGCTACTACAACCCACTGGTGAGCTTGATCGACCACGGCATCGAACATCGTTTCATCAAGGCGGCGGTGCATCATCTATTACATGTGCACGAGGACCCCATCAATGTTTTAGATGGCGTGCTCAGCGCTGAGCCATTTGAAATTGATCCGAATCGATTTCTACCGATGGGCAACGGATGAATTCATCAGCGTCCGAGATTCAATCTTTGCCGCCGCTCGGCTTGATCGCGGGCAACGGCCACTTGCCGTTGTTGGTCGCGCGCGGCGCCAAGGCCGCGGGCCGGCGCGTGATCGCGGTTGGTTTGCGCGATCAATTTGATTCGGCGTTGCCAGCGCTGTGCGATGAGTTTGACCAAGCTGGTTGGCTGAGAATTGGAAAGTGGATTCGCCTGCTTCGCCGAGCCGGCGTGCATGAAGCCGTTATGGTGGGCGGGGTTTCCAAGCAGCGCATGCATGATCCATTCAAGTTGATCAGGCAACTTCCAGATTTGCGCGCTGCCCGACTGTGGTACCGTCGTCTTCGTCACGATCGCAGAAATGCCGCTGTTCTTGCGGCCGTTGCCGATGAATTGGCCAGCTCAGGAGTTACCTTGATGGATTCAACAACCTACATCCAAGAACATCTCGCAACACTTGGCGTCATGGGTTCCGTCACGCCAAGCAGCGCGCAGCAAGCGGACATTGCTTTTGGTTGGCCGATTATTTCACAAGTGTGCGAACTGGATGTTGGGCAAGCCATTGCCGTGCGCGACCGAGACACCATCGCCGTCGAAGCCGTTGAGGGAACCGACGCCATGATTGATCGCGCCAGCACGCTGTGTCGCTCGCGCGGTTGGACGTTGTTGAAAACATCCAGCGGCAACCATGATCGACGCGCTGATGTGCCCACGGTTGGGGTGGCCACAATTGAGCGATTGGCTAAAGCAGGCGGAACATGTTTGGCTCTTGGCGTGGGCCGCGTGATCTTGATTGAGAAACCCGTTGTGATCGCCACAGCCAATCGACTTGGCGTGGCTTTGGTTGGCGTGGCCTAAACGCGCGCGCTGGAATGAAAGCACGCGCCAATGCATGACGAAGAAAAAAACCCGCGCGGGGCGGATGAACACGCGATTGAAAAAGAGAACTTGCCCCCGCTTGCGCAACCCGCCCTTGCATCGCGCGCGGGCTTGAAATTGCAACACGCTTTGGAGACATTCCAACTGGATGTGAAAGACAAAATTTGCGCTGATTTTGGCTGCAATATTGGCGGTTTCACGGATGTGCTTTTGCGCGCCGGCGCGCGTCAAGTGATCAGCATTGACACGGGCTACGGAACGTTGGCGTGGCGCCTGCGCAATGACGCGCGCGTTGTTGTGCGCGAGCGCACCAACGCATTGCATGCCGACGTGGTGCCAGGCGGAGTGGACATTGTGGTGATGGATTTAGCGTGGACGCAACAGAAACTTTCGGTTCCAGTGGCGCTGAAGTGGCTGCGCGGCGGCGGAAAAATTGTGTCGTTGGTGAAGCCCCACTACGAAGTGGATGGCGCGGAAAAAGCGTGGCTGAAAAATGGTTTTCTTGCGCACGAACATGTGCCTGTGGTTGTGGCGCGCGTGCGCCAGGCCATGCAAAACCTAGGCGCAAAAGTTCTTGCGGACACCGCTTCCCCCATCACTGGCGGCAAAAGTTCCCGCCGCGCCGGCTCGCCTGGCAACATGGAATGGCTCATGTTGCTTGAAGCCTTGTAAGCGCTGAGCGCGTTCACTTTTTGTTCAGGATCCGCCATCCAAGCGCCTTGTAAATGATGGCTCATTCACAAAATCAGGCGCTATATTTTTCAGCATGAATTCGCGGCAATTCAAGCCAAAATTTCCCTAAGAAATAAGGCGCCAACCTGCTCGTACATGGATAATTTCGACTAGAATAAATGCTTGAATTGCGTCCCTAAATTCGTGTCTGAATTTGTCCCTTTCTGTGCCCCAAAAGATGTCGTCAACGATGTCGTATTTGATATTGCAAAGATGCCACAACCATGAGTGAACCTGCTCCAACCACACCCGCGCCAATTGATCACGTTGTTGAAATGCCCATTGAGCAGGAGTTGCACACCAGCTATCTGACATACGCCATGAGCACCATCATGGACCGCGCGCTGCCCGATGTGCGCGATGGTTTGAAGCCAAGTCAACGCCGCATTTTGGTGGCCATGCATGACTTAAATCTCACGCCAGGGCGCAAGCACATCAAGTGCGCGAAGATTTGCGGCGACACCAGCGGCAACTATCACCCGCACGGCGAGAGCGTGATTTATCCAACGCTTGTGAATTTGGGGCAAGTATGGAAGACGCGCTACTTGTTGATTGACAAGCAGGGAAACTTTGGATCCATCGAGGGCGATCCGCCAGCCGCCATGCGTTACACCGAAGCGCGCATGACCGCGCCGGCAACCGCGATGCTGGAAGATTTAGACAAGGAAACAGTTGATTTCAAGGCGAATTACGACGAACGCTTGCAAGAGCCAACCGTTCTACCAGCGCGATTTCCAAACTTGCTTGTCAATGGCAGTTCGGGCATCGCCGTGGGCATGGCCAGCAGCATGCCGCCACACAATCTCAGCGAAGCCTGCGACGCCATTGTGAAGATGATCGACAATCCAAACATCAGCCTTGAAGAACTCATGCGCGTGCTCCCTGGACCCGATTTTCCCACCGGCGGAATCTTGATTGGTCGCCGTGGAATTGTGGAGGCCTACACCTCTGGCCGCGGCAAAGTCACTCTGCGTGGGCGCGTGCATGTTGCCAAGGAAGGCGGCCGCGACGCCATCATCATCGATGAGATTCCATATCAAGTTGTGCAATCCAATTTGATCGAGAAGATTGTCATTGCCAGCCGCGAGGGTCGTATTCCTGATATCGCCGATGTGCGCAATCACTCTGGTCGCGACGCGCAAACGCGCGTTGTGGTGGTGCTGAAAAAAGGCGCGGACCCCGCGATCGTCGAGAAGCAACTTTACGAATACACACCACTGCAAAGCACCTTCTCCATTATCAACATCGCGCTGGTCAACCACCAACCGCGAACCCTTGGCGTGCGCCAAATTATTCAATGCCACATCGACCACCGAAAAGAAGTCATTCGCCGCAGAACTGGCTTCCTTTTGCGCCAAGCCAAGCAACAGGCGCATCGCCTTGAGGGCTTGATCTACGCGGTGTGCGATATCGACGAGGTGATCCGAATCATCCGCGAAAGTCGTGAACGCGAAGAGGCAATTCTTAGCCTGATGCAACACGCGTTCCGCATCACTCCGGACCATAGATATGCGCCGCTTATTCCAACGCGCGTCGCCGAGGCATCGCGTGTTGGCGACGGCGCGCTGCTTACGCGCGTGCAAGCCGAAGCGATTGGCGCCATGCGGCTTATCCAGCTTGTTGGTCTTGAAGTTGAAAAACTTGCGGCGGAATTTACCAAGGTGCTTGAGGACATTGACGGACTTGAATCTATTTTGGCGGATGAGAAACGTGTGCTTGACATTGTGCGTGAAGACGTGCTTGAGTTGAAAGAAAAGTTCGGTGACGAGCGCCGTACCGCGATTGAACAGGGCGAAGCCGAGGACTTTGAAATGGCCGACCTGATTCCAGAGCACGAAGTGGTGGTCACCATTTCGCACGCGGGTTGGGTGAAGCGATTGCCCGCCGACGCCTACAGAACACAAGGCCGCGGCGGCGTTGGCGTGCGCGGAAGCGACGCCAAAGATGGCGACTTCATTGAGCAAATTTTCACCGGCTCCAGCCACGACGATCTTTTGTGTTTCACCACAACTGGCCGTGTTTTCCGCATGAAAACATGGCAAATTCCAGAAATGTCACGCACCTCCAAAGGCCGCGCCATTCAGAATTTGATCGAGTTGCGCGACGGCGAAACAGTGCAGACATTCTTGTCGGTTTCCAATTTTGAAACCCGCGAGGATTTTCTCTTCTTCGTCACGCGCGAGGGCCGCGTGAAGCGCACCGCGCTGCAAGAATTCCGCAACGTGAACAAAAGCGGAATCATCGCGCTGAAATTGAACGACAACGATCACTTGGTGAATGTGCTTTTAACCACCGGCAAAAATGATGTGCTGCTGGCCACGGCCCAAGGACTCGCCATTCGCTTTGATGAGAACGACGCACGCGTGATGGGCCGAGCCACCGCGGGCGTGACTGGAATGAACTTGCGCGAGGACGACTACATCGTGGGCGCGGTCCGCTGCGATCCCGATACTGATCTGCTCACCGCCACCGTGAACGGCTTCGGCAAGCGCACCGCGCTCACCGAATACATGGTGCAACAAGACGATGGCTCCATGCGTTGTCAAAATCGCGGGGGCAAGGGTCGTTACGACATCAAGACCGAGGGCCGCAACGGCCTTGTGGTTTCTGTCCGAGCGGTCACCGCTGCCGATCAACTCATGCTGCTTTCCAAAGAGGGCATGGTGGTCCGCATTCCAGCCACGGCTATCAGTCAAATTGGTCGAAACACCATGGGAGTGCGCATTATGCGCCTAGGTGAAGGCGATTCTCTCATGGGAGTGGCATTGGTTGCTGAAGTGGACGAGACAACTCCACAAGGCGAACTGCCACCAACTGAGGGGACTTCTGAAATCCTTCCAGAATCCCCGCCAGAAACCCCTCCAACCGCCGACTAAACCTTCACGGAAACAAAACCGAACTTGGCTACTATTCACCCATGTCAATTACCGAATGGTCTGAAGAAGTGTTGTTGGTTGATCTCTTTCCCGAACCTTTGCTCTCGGAAGATTTGCAACAACTGTTGCTCGCCATCGATGGCCCAGGCGCGCCGGCGAAACATGTGATTCTGGATTTTCAACAAGTCAACAGCCTCACCTCCAGCAACATCGCGTCGCTCTTGCGCGTGCGCAAGCGAGTGCTGCAACAAAAACGCAGGCTATTTGTGTGCGCCATTAACGACCGGGTGTGGAGCATCTTTATGACCGCGGGTTTGGACGATGTGTTTGAAACTTCCGCCGAAGTTTCCACCGCCTTGGCCAGCGTCCAACTGGGAATTGAATAATTCATGCGCCGCATTCGCCGTGATCCACCGGAGGCCCGCATTGAGCTCAATCCACTGATTGATCTCATGACATTCTTGTTGACTTTTTTCATTTACGCCGTTGTGATGATGGTGCGCGTGGATTTGGTGCCGATGGATTTAAAGCAATTTGCCAGCGGAAAGCCCGCAAAACCAGCAACGGCCGCCACGATCAGCGTGTTGCGCACGGGCAAAATTTATTTCAACAAGGAAGAAGTTGAAATGAAAGATGTTGAAGTGAAGGTGCGCGAAGCCAAAGCCGCCGACCCAAAGACCGTTGTGTATTTGGCCATTGAAGATGGCCAAGGCGTGTCTGACCGCGCGCCAATTTTGCAAGATTTGTGGGACCGACTGCAAGATGAGGGCGTGAACATCCAACTGGTTGGTGGCGCCAAAGCCAGCAAGCAGTAATGCCTCCCGCCGCCGCGAGTCCAGTTTCCAGGGACACGATCTACGCCGAAGTTCGGCTGAATCAACAACTTCGCCGGCTCGAGCAAGAGAGCGTATTCAGTTGGCCGTTGGCGATTGGATTTTTCATCGGCATCTTTGTTGTGTTGGCTGGCGCTCCAACCATGCTGATCATGGGCAGCTATATGGATAAATATTCCAACGAAAAGAAAGCGCGCCAAGCGGCATTCAGCGTGGAAAAAGAAATGGAGAAGTCAAAGCAACTTTCCCCCGAAGAAGAGCAGGAATTGCTCAAACTTGGAATTGAGGACGGCACTGAAAAGTCCACAATGACTTGGATTGGATACAAGGATTATCAAGAGCAATTCGCGCGCAAAAGCGAAGTGGAGCAAGCCGCGTTCAAGGAAACGGATGCCGGCGGGCAGCCCGCGCAAGCGCAACCAAATCAACAAGCGTCTCCACCCGCCCAGGCTCAGGCGCAAACTCCACCGCCAACTCCACAAACACCACCCGCTCAACAACCCGCGGCGCCAACCGTGGTTGCGCAAGCGGAGCCGCCCACGCAAACCGAAACTGCGCCGCCTGTGCAAGCCCCCGACACCACCAAAGCTGTCGCGCCGCCACCCATGCCGGTTTCATTGGCGCTGCCTGAAACACCAAAAGTTGCGAATCCATCCGCGGTGGTTCCGCTTGCCGATGAACGCAAAATTGAAACCCAAGTGCTGCCTGTGGAAAAAGTAGGCGACGCAAAAGATGACAAAGTTCCGCCAGAGCCGCTGAAGATGCCGCCACCAGATTCCAAGCCAACGGATGAAAAACCCAATGAATTAAAGCCAAATGAGGCGAAACCAACGGATGCAAAACCGATCGATGAAAAGCAACCAGAGAAACCCGCGGATGTGAAACCCACCGATGAGAAGCCGCTTGAGGCGACCAAGCCACAAGTGAAACCGCCAGACACAAAGCCTCCAGAAAAAACTGCTGAAGCAAAACCCGCGGAGGCAAAACCCGCGCAGCCAACGGTTGCCACGCCACCGCCGTCTCCAAACACGCCGCCTCAACAACAATCACCCGCGAGTCCGCCCGCGAATCCAAGCCAGCAAACTCCCGCGACGCAACCTGGCTCCACGCCTGGTCCGCCAGCGGATGGGGAGAAGTCTGATCGTGAGTCGGACGCCACAAGCATTGTTGATGTTCCTCAGTCCAAGTGGCGCAACGGCCGTCCCCTTGCGAGCAAAGGTTTGAACGTTCGCACGCAACGACCAGTCTTTGACGAGCTCACAACAATTTCAACCGCTCCCGCGAATCCAATCATCGAAATTGATTTTGACAAAGAGGGCGTGCCCACAAAAAACACACAAATCTTGCAGAGTTCTGGCTCGCCATTGATCGATCAACCCATCCTTGATTGTCTGTTTCGCTGGCGCGCCTCTGGCAGTCAATTGACGAATTTGCCCGAAGGCAAGACCCTGAAGTATCGCATTCGCTTGATCTTAAAATAATTCCAAGCTGCGAAAATTAAATTCGCCGCAACATCACCGCGTAAAATTTGCGTCAGTAAATGCGCGGGGCGCAACTCACTCTTTTGCAACGCCAAGATTGCGCAAACGCTCCAGCAACATGCGGTCGGTCAAGTCATAGAACAATGGCGTGATGGTGATGCAACGCGCGGCGAGCGCCTCCACATCGCTGCCTTCGGCGGTGTGATAAAATTCCATCCCATTTCCAGAGGACCAGTAGTACACCTGCCCATCTGGCGCGATACGTTTTTCATAGCCGTCAATTCCCGCGGAAGTGTTCATCGGCACAAGTTTGATTTGTGGCATTGGCGCGTCGGCTGATTCAGTGTGCGGAACATTGATGCTGATCACGCGGTGCGAGTGGGGCAAGCCAGGCTTGAGAACATGATCAATGGCGTAGCGCGCAATCGCGGCGGCGCGCGGCCAATTGGTTTTGCTGCGATCGCCAATATGCAGGCTGACGGCGATGGCGGGCACGCCCAGGAAAGCGGCCTCCACCGCGGCCGCGATGGTGCCGGAATAAATCACGTTTATGCCCACATTTGAGCCATTATTCATGCCGCTGATCACCACGTCGGGCTGAGAATTGGGGCCATATTTTTCTTTCCACAACGCGCGCAATCCCAACTTCACGCAATCCGCGGGCGTGCCCACCACCGCGGTTCCGTTGGCGCCGTTGAGCAATGCGCGGGGGCGCGTCATGAGTGGCGTGTGAAAAGTAATACCGTGGCTTTCCGCGCTCTGGCCATTGGCTGGAGCAACCACCATGACTTCACCGAGCGATTGGATCGCCGTGTGCAATGCGGAAATTCCTGGCGCGTCCAAACCATCGTCATTTGTTAAAAGTATTTTCATTGTTTCACCAATTTACCATTTGCGAGGTTCAAGAATGTATTCACGACCACCCCAACGAACTGGAGTGCGATTGATCAAATCTTCCGCGGCGCCAAAGAAGCAGCGCGCGATTAAGAATCCGCCAAGCGGATGAAAGAACGCAGCCAACATTGGCGCGGCGCACAGTTTGTGAATCCATGCGGCGGAGGCTAAGAATGAAAGCGCTCCAAGAAGTCCCGTCCACATCACGGCGGACGCCAGTGGTTCAAGCGAGCCCCCATTCCATTGACCACTCCAACCTGCCCCTGCAATCAATGCCGCGAAACTACCCACGGGCAACAACGCGGCGCCCACGCCAACAATCAATCCACTGCGGCGCAAACGCGCCGGTTTTCGCTGCGAACCTTCGATATAAATACGCTTCCAGCCTTGCAGAAATTCGCTTAATTTCTCGTACATTTCCACCATAAGCATGCCGTCTGCCACGGCCAAACCTCCGCGACCACCGCTGTCTTTTACGCGCCGAGAAAATGCGATGTCCTCTAGCAAATCGTCTTTCACTGCGGCGTGGCCGCCTAACTTGTCATAGGCCGCGCGCTCAAACAACATGAATTGTCCATTTGCGAAGTAGCGCGGATTCTGGGCGCGATTCACTTGCGCCACAGGAAACATGCGCATGAGTTCCATGACGGCCACGGGTTGAACCACGGCCTCAAACCAATGTCGAATGCGCGGCGTGCTCATCAGCGAAAGCAGCTGCAATCCACGCTCGTTCAACATTCCCATGGAAGCGCGAATCAGTTGCGGCGAAAATTCAACATCGGCGTCGGTGAACAACACGTAGGTTCCCTTGGCCAACTCCGCGCCAACGCGGCCCGCGTTGCATTTACCCGCCCAATCAGTTGGACAGAAATTATTGTCGATCAATTTCAGTCTTGCATCACGCGCGGCGATGGGTTGTAAGTTGGCGCGCGTGGCGTCGGTGCATCGATCCAACACCACAATCACTTCTATGTTTGTATACGTGCTGCGCAAAATACTTTCAATGCAACCAGGCGCGTGTTTTTCCTCGTTGTGCGCTGGAATAACCACGCTCACCAACGGCTCGCCCGGCGGCAAAGCGAAAGCCAACCCCTGCCCAATTCGGGGAATTCGGGGCAAATCCCGCGCAACTCGAATAGCCACGGTGATCCACCAGAAGGCGCAACCACCCGCTATCACAAGCAACACCCAAAGAATCACAACGCGAAAATCCATTTGGCAAGAGTAGTCGAAGTTGTCGCGCTTGCTCCGCCACAATTTCAGCCAAATCACAATCCAAATGAACACCCGCATGCGCCTTCAACACTCTACTATCTCTCGCGTGTATCCAGTCCAACTCGCCAATCGATATCTCACCAGCCGCATCATTCCGCTGATCGCTGTTGCGGCGGTTGCTTTGTGCGTGGCGTTGGTGGTGATTGTTGTGAGTGTGATGAGCGGATTTCTTGACATGCTGCGCGCCAGTGGTCGCACGCTCATGGGCGATGTTGTGATCAGCTATCCCATTCGTGGAATTCCTTGGTACGAGCAACTCATTGACACCATCGAAAAACTTCCCGAAGCCCAGGCCGCCACGCCGCTGATTGACACATACGGACTTGTGCGCATGCCGTATCCAGAGGGAAGTGAAAAAGAAGTTGTGACCGCGAATGTGTGGGGAATTGAGCCGCAAAGCTTCAACCGCGTCACCGATTTTTCCAAGGCGCTTTACTGGAAACCACCCACGTGTCCAGAAGCTGCCGCGCTCATGCTGCCCGATGATCCGCGCTTGAAACTGAACCAAAATATCCTCAATGACGGCCTGGATTTAATGAAGAGCGCCACGGGAGAGCCCGGACTTGTGCTGGGCATGCACGTCTCCATTGCCAATGAGCGCATGCGTGATGGCAGCTATCGCCCGCGCTATCAATGGTTCATGCCGCGCCAATCCGTCACGCTGACTTTGGTTCCAATCAGCGCCAAAGGAACAATTGCGGAACCGCGTGAGCGCGTTTTTCCAGTGGTGAATGAATTTAAAAGTGGCGTGTATCAAATCGACAAGAACCGCGTGATGATTTCACTTTCCGAGGCGCAGAAATTATTGCGCATGGACGCGGGCACTTTGTACGACATGCAAGCGCCGCCCAACGCCGACGGAAGTTTGCCAGTGCTGGGAACAAGCCCCGCGAAAGTGCACAAAGTGTTGGTTCGAGCGAAACCAGGAGTGAGCCCCGATCAACTTCAAGCCGCGGTGTTTAGCGCCTATGAAAAATTCGCGTTCGACATTTCCCAAGATCCATCCAAAGCGGTGAAGGCGCCGCGCGTTGAATCCATGAGCATTCTGACTTGGGAGCAACACCTGCGCGATCTGATCGCGCCTGTTGAAAAAGAGCGGGAAATGATGCGTATTTTGTTCTCCATTGTGTATCTAGTGTGCGCCGGATTGGTGTTGAGCATCTTCTGGGCCATCGTGCAGGAGAAGACCCGCGATGTTGGAATTCTGCGCTCTGTGGGCGCAAGTCGCCTGGGCATTTTGTGGATCTTCTTGCAATATGGCTTGGTCATCGGCGCCATTGGCGGGCTCTTTGGTGTTGGACTTGGCTGGCTGGTGATTCACAACATTAATTTTATTCACGAGACCATTGGTCAAGACGCACCCACGTGGAGTTACATCACGAGTTTCTTAATTGCCTTGGTGAGTTTGGCCATGTGCGTGCGCGGCGCGATGAGCGGGGTTTTATTAAGCACACTTTTGTGGTTGGTGCTTGGCATCACGCTTGCAATCGTTGGCGCGGGGTTGATGCTGCACCGTGGCACATTGATTTGGGATCCAAGCGTCTATTACTTTGCAACAATTCCCGACCAAGTGGATTGGTTCACCGCCATCAGCACTTGGTTTGGCGCGGTCATTTTCAGCGTGCTTGGCGCCAGCATTCCGGCAGCCAAAGCCGCGGACATTCATCCAGTCAGGGCGTTGCGCTATGAGTAAGTTTCTGCTTGAAGCCAAAAATTTACGCAAGACATACACGCTTGGCCGCGTCAAGGTGCCCGTACTTCGCGGCGCCAGTTTCACGTTGGGCCAAGGCGAGTGGGTTGCCATACTTGGCTCGTCTGGCAGCGGAAAAAGCACTCTTTTGCACTTGCTTGGCTTGCTTGACGATTGCGACGCGGATTCCGGCGGCGTGTGGTTTGATGGCAATCCAGTCGCCGACTTGAAGTTTTCCGCGCGCAACGCCTATCGAAATCAAAGCGTGGGATTTGTGTTTCAGTTTTATCACTTGCTTCCCGAACTTTCTGTTTTGGAGAACGCGCTTTTACCCAACATGGTCAACGCCGGCATGCGTTGGTGGAGCCAGCGCGCGCAAGCGCAAAAGCATGCCACCGAATTGCTCGACGCCTTTGGCTTGTCGCATCGGCTCACGCATCGACCTGCGGAACTTTCTGGTGGCGAGCGCCAACGCGTGGCCATCGCGCGCGCGCTGGCCAACCAACCACGCGTGCTTCTGGCCGATGAACCAACTGGAAATCTTGACACAAAAACCGGCGGCGAAATTCTTGACTTGATCGCCGCCAAGCATCGAAATGGATTGTCCATTGCAATGGTCACGCATGATCCAGCCGTTGCCGCGCGCGCCGACCGCGTTGTAAAATTGGTCGATGGCTGCGTCGCGGGCTAGCGCAGTTCAAATTTAATCACGCGCCCGGTAGCGCGACTTCACAGCCTGCGCCAACTGCGCCGCGCTCCAGCCAAAACGTTTTTGCAGGGCTTCTTCCCAAGAAAGACCCCCTTTCACATCCTTCACCCACTCTCCAAACCCTTTGCGATTTGTCTGCACCAAATAATCCACGGCGAGATAGCCAATCGCATATCCAATGGCGTCGGGACCGGGCCATGAACCATCCTCGTAATTCATTCGAAGCACATTCTGAACATCGTTGGTTCCACTTCGAATCCATTGCAACCCTTGTGGTTTGCGATCGCCCTTGGTGGTTGAATTTGGAAAACTTTCCGCGGCCACATATTCCGCGTAGCCCTCATCGGCCCACGAAGGAAGTCGCGCAGGCGAACCATATCGATGCATGAATCCATGCGACGCCTCATGCACAAGGGTTGCCATGAATCGATTCGCGTCATCACTTTTATACGCGGTCACCACAACTTTAGGGCCGACCATGTGGCACAAACCAATCGCGCCAGGTGGTGGCATTGAATTGAAGGCCGCCATTTCTATGGCGCGGTAATGCGGCTCGGTGGCCGAAATAATCACCACCGCCTTGCCGTGAAAAATATTCAACCCCTCTGGAAGCGCGAACATTTGCGCGACAGTTTGATACATGTCGTCCATGCGGCGCGCCAAATCTTTCGTCTCGTCAATTGGTAAATCAGCGTACACAACCCAGTACTTCGCCTCCACAACTGAATAGCGCAAATTGACCTGCTTGAACCAGAGATCCGCGTCGGCCTTCATGTCTGTCAAGGCTTCCGCGCGTTGGGCATCGGTGGCCACGCTCCAAGGCTGCGCTCGAGGCGCGTCGGTAGTCACGCTCACAGGCTGCGCGTGGGGCGCGTCGGGGACCACGCTCCCAGGCTGTGCGCGGGGCGCTGGATCTTTTTTTACGGCCGCGTCGGCGCCAATTGCCTTGGCTTGAAAATCTTTTTCGGCGGCGATGCGCCGATCTTCAACAATCTTGCGGCGATGCTCGGCAACCTCCGCGCGCAATTTTTGAATTTCAGGATCAAGATTTCGATCGCGCTTCATTGCATCGCGCAACGCGGCCTCGGCAAGTTTGTCGCCACCGTCCAATGCGAACAACATGCGCGCCAATTGGATGTACTGCGAGCCTTCCCTCCAATCCATCAACTTTTTGCACATGCGATTGGCGTCGTCGGGTTTGAAACTTGTCCACGCCGCGTGCCCAAATGATCCATCAACCCCGGCGAAATCCCACTTGGAAACCGTGCCTTTGAGAGTCTCCCCCGTGATCAATTTCACCTTCCACGGAAGTGGTGGTTCCACCACGCCTTGGGCACGAGCCGAAGTTGATGAAATTGCGGTAAATGCCAACAAAATCAAGAATTGTGCGAATCTGCTCATCCACCACCAAAGTACTCGGCTACCATCGCCGATGGAAGGTCAATTCCGCTTTTCTATAGACCATTTTTAGGAGACTTCGATGTTTGAACGTTTGACGGATCGTGCTCGCAAAGTGATGGCTCTCGCAAATCAAGAGGCCCAGCGCTTCAACCATGAATACATCGGCACTGAACACATTCTTCTTGGACTTGTCAAAGAAGGTTCGGGTGTTGGCGCCAATGTGTTAAAAAATCTTGGCATTGATCTGCGCAAGGTTCGCCTTGAAGTTGAGAAGTTGGTCAAGAGTGGTCCAGAGATGGTGACCATGGGCAAGCTTCCGCAAACTCCGCGCGCCAAGAAGGTGATCGAGTACGCGATTGAGGAAGCGAGAAATCTGAACCATAATTATGTCGGCACCGAGCATCTACTCCTTGGTCTGCTGCGCGAACAAGATGGCGTGGCCGCGCAAGTGCTATTGAACCTTGGCATGAAACTGGAGGAAGTTCGCGAAGAAGTGCTGAATTTGCTTGGCGCGGGCGGCGAGAGCGAGCAGGAAAATCCGCAGCAAGCGGAGACGGCTGCGGAACCTGGCGCGGGTGATGCGCCCGCGGCGACAGGCCGACGTGGCAAAAGCAAGACTCCAGCTTTGGATTCATTCGGCCGCGATCTCACCGAGCTCGCGCGCGCTGGCGAACTTGACCCTGTGATTGGCCGCTTCAGTGAAATTGAAAGATTGGTTCAAGTGTTGTGTCGACGCACCAAAAACAATCCCGTTCTTCTTGGAGAAGCTGGCGTTGGAAAGACCGCGATTGTTGAAGGTCTTGCGCAGCAAATTATTTCGCAAGAAGTGCCAGACCTTTTGCATGACAAGCGACTTGTTGTGCTTGACTTGGCAATGATGGTGGCTGGAACCAAGTACCGCGGCCAATTTGAGGAGCGCATCAAGGCCGTCATGAACGAAGTTCGACGCGCCAAGAACATTATTTTGTTCATTGACGAGTTGCACACGTTGGTTGGCGCGGGCGGCGCCGAGGGCGCGATTGACGCGAGCAATGTGCTCAAGCCAGCGCTTTCTCGCGGCGAAATCCAGTGCATTGGAGCGACCACCTTTGATGAATATCGCAAATACATTGAGAAAGACGCGGCTCTGGAACGCCGCTTCCAATCGATCGCCGTTGAGCCGCCAGGACCAGAACAGGCCTATGAAATCCTCAAGGGCTTGCAGGAAAAATACGCCACGCATCACCGCGTGGTCTATACAGATCAAGCGTTGCGCGCAGCCGTTGAATTGTCGGGTCGCTACATTCCTGGCCGCGTTCAACCAGACAAAAGCATCGATGTCATTGACGAAGCTGGCGCGCGTCTGCGCTTGAAGACCATGGCCAAGCCGCCTGATCTTGCGGATCTAGAGACTCGCATCGAGCGCTTGAGTATTGACAAGGATGACGCCGTGAAGAATGCGGACTATGAAAAAGCCGCGGACTTGCGCGATCAAGCCGAGAAACTGCGCAAGGAAAAAGAGAAGTTGCAACAGGGTTGGCGCGACCGCATGAACGAGACCACGGGAACCGTGGACGAGGAAATGATCGCGGAAGTTGTCAGCAAAATGACGGGCGTTCCATTGACGCGTTTGGCCAAGGAAGAAAGCAAGCGATTGCTTCAGCTGGAGGCGGAACTTCACAAGACCGTCGTCGGCCAAGAAGAAGCCGTCAAAACTGTGGCTCGCGCCATTCGCAAAAGTCGCTCTGGTTTGAAGGATCCAAAGCGTCCAATGGGTTCATTCTTGTTCCTTGGACCAACCGGCGTTGGCAAAACGCTGTTGGCCAAAGCCATCGCCGACTTTATGTTTGGCGATCAAGACGCGTTGTTCACCTTGGACATGAGCGAATATATGGAGAAACACAACGTTTCTCGCTTGATTGGCGCGCCTCCAGGATATGTGGGCTTTGAAGAAGGCGGTCAACTTACGGAGCGCATTCGCCGACGTCCATACGCGGTTGTGTTGCTTGACGAAGTTGAGAAGGCGCATCCCGATGTGTTCAACATGCTTCTGCAAATCATGGAGGAAGGCCGCCTCACGGATTCATTCGGTCGCCATGTTGACTTCCGCAATTGCATCATCATCATGACCAGCAATCTGGGCGCCGATGTGATCAAGGGCGGCACTGCGTTTGGTTTCACCAAGCGCGCCGAAGTTCAGGACTATGAGAAGATGAAGAAGTCGCTCACCAGCGAAGTGGAGCGTTTCTTCCGTCCGGAGTTTGTGAATCGTTTGGATGACATGATCGTGTTCCGTCCGCTCATCAAGGACGACTTGAACCAAATTATTGAGTTTGAGTTGAGCAAGTTGCGCAAGCGCCTTACCGAAAAGGGAATGGCTCTTGAGATTGATCAGAAGGCCAAGGACTTTTTGATTGACAAGGGCTACAACCCAGACTTTGGCGCTCGTCCACTGCGTCGATCTCTGTCGCAATTTGTTGAGGATCCGCTCGCGGAGAATCTGCTCAGCGGCGAGTTCGCCGCAGGCGATGTGATCTTTGTCACCCGCGAGGGCGAGAAGGAGCACTTGGCATTCAGAGCGCAAAAGCCAGCGGAAGTGCCGCCGCCAGCAACCCCAACAGTCGCGTAATTCACGGTATTTCTTGACATTTTCAACCGCGCTTCCTTCAAAAGAAGCGCGGTTTTTCTTTCAGCGAATACCCACGAGTTTCATGCCTGTCGGAGTGGATTCAAAATCAATCACGGTGAATCTGTAGCTTCTTCGAAGCGTGGAATCAAGCTCGGCAGTCATGTGGGAATCGTCTGTTTTTTGTAGCGCGACATGGCCATTTTTTAAATTGATCCGCATGCAATTCAGCGTCGCCATAACCTCCTTGCGATTGTTTGTGAAAAATGTCTTGAAATATTTCATGCCCCCGCGACTTTCAAGATCCCGCTTGGCGCCCGTGGAAAGCAATTGATTCCAGATCAAATCATACTCCTCGTTTCGTACGCACTCCGTGAGATGATCCACGACTTGCTCTGGAAATGTCGCGCGCAAAATCACATCCCCATTGGCTTTCTTCTCGCGCAAATCCACGGGTGGTATTTCTAGATCGGGCGTGGTAGATCCGTCGGTGCCGCTGGATATCTTTTCTTTGATCTTCTCGCGTCGCTTGGACGAATAGACAACCTTGGTGCCATCGGCCTTCACAAATGTTTCGTCCACGGGTCGGCCGATCGCGTCAGCCTCGGCCTGTGAGCGATAGTGGTACTCGGTTCTTTCCTCGGCGCATCCAAACAGAAATAGAGCGGCGCTTGAGTTGATAAAAACCAATAAAAACAAGCCAAATTTCATGTTCATACTCCGCTGGACTGGGTCGGCGCAAATGCGCCGCGCGCCTTCCAATCAAAGTCCTCGCGGTTGATGTTCCAAATAAAATGACCCTCAAGTTCGGGATCAATCAAGGGTCGATCGATCCGTGTATGCGTTCCGCGGCTTTCGTTGCGCGACAACGCCGCCAGCACCATCAAGCGCGCGCTGGTGAGCATGTTCTGAGTTTCCCATCCCATGGGATCCTCAAAGACACAATCAAACGCGTAGCGACCCCAGAATGAGAACATTTCAAGCATGTCACTTAATTTAGCGGAGCTTCTTTCAATGCCAACATTGCGCCACATGGCGCTGCGCAAACTACTGCGCACATCCGCCAAGTCCAACTCACCTCGCTCGGGCCGCTCCACTTCGTGGTTCAAGGGCACGGGCGTGGCTGCGGGAAGCGAATCAATTTCAATCGCTTGCGCCACGCGCCGACCAAAGACCAGGCCCTCCAACAAACTGTTGCTGGCCAATCGATTTGCGCCATGAACGCCCGTGGCCGCGCATTCACCACACGCGTACAGCCCGGTGACATTCGAGCGTCCAAACAAATCGGTGTGCACGCCGCCAATCGAATAATGCGCGGCTGGATGAACCGGAATTAAATTACGACCCGCGTCCAGGCCAAATCCCTGCAACATGCGCGAAAGCCCTGGAAAACGCTTGGAAAAACCTGCTGAACCCATTGCCCGCGCGTCCAACCACACGTGCGATTGACCGCTCTTGGCTAAATGACGCACGATGGCGCGGCTGACCACGTCGCGTGGAGCAAGATCAGCAAGCTCATGCAAATTACGCATGATCGACTCGCCATTGCGATCCACCAGTTTCGCTCCCTCTCCGCGCACAGCTTCGCTGATCAAGTGTCGCGGCGCGCCGGCAACATACAGCGTGGTGGGATGGAATTGCATGAATTCCAAGTCAGTTAAGTTGGCGCCCGCACGCCACGCCATGGATACGCCATCACCCGTGGCAACTTTCGGATTGCTGGTTTCGCGGAAAATTTGTCCGCAGCCACCGCTGGCCAACACTGTTGCCTTGGCCCAAATAATTTGTAGTCCGTGACGCGGATGCCATGTCAACACACCCGCCGCGCGGCGTGCGCCTTTGCGTTGATCCACCAAAATATCAATTGCGAAACATCGATCAAACATGCGCACTCGCCGCTGCAGACGCACTTTCTCCACAAGACATCGCGCCAGTTCAACACCCGTTGCGTCGCCATCGCTATGAATAATTCTGTGGCAATGATGTCCACCTTCAAGGCCAAGCGCGGGCTCACCACTTTGATCGCGGTCCACTCGCATTCCCCAAGTTAGAAGTTGCCGAATTTCATCCGGGCCCTCTTGCACCAATGCGCGCACCACGTCGAGTTCGCACAAGCCAACGCCAGCCTCAAGAGTGTCTTGAATATGGGCGCTTACGCTGTCTTTTGCATTCATCACGGCGGCAATTCCGCCTTGGGCCCACGAAGTGTTTGAAAGATCAATCGACTCCTTGGCCAACACGATCACATCGTGGCGTTGCGAAGCTTCGATGGCGGCGCGCAATCCGGCCACGCCCGTGCCCACAATCACAACATCGGTGAAAATTTGCGGCAGCAATGCCGAGCGAAATGGAATCAACATCTCTCGTTCGTGATACGAATTCATTTGGGTTGAACCACTGGAGTTATCTCGGAATGTGTTGGGCTTGCCGTGACCGGCGCGGTTGCTGCCGGCGTCGCGGTGGGTTCGACCACAGGGGGAACAAGTTCCCCGGAAAGTAAATCATTCTGCGACATCTGCGCCAACCAAAGTTGGCTTGAGCGGCCGGCGCCTCGTTGGCTTGTCCACATTAATAATTTTCCATCGGGACTGATCGCGGGCAAAAGATCCGCGCCCCCCGCATGCGTCACGCGCCTTGGTTGACCAAGCGGCGCCGCTTGATCCGCGGGAACAGGCACGGCCAGAAGTTCATAATTGTCGTGGCCCACGCGGCTTGATGCGTAGACAATCACCTTGCCGTTGGGTGAAAAATAAGGCGCCCAATTCACAGCTGCATCGTTGGTCACGGCGATGGGTTCGCCAATGCCAACAACCGCGCCCGTGGAATCAAACACAACGTCCGCAACGAAAATTTGCAGCAAATTGTCGGCATTTCTGTCAGCTCGCCAAACAATCTTCTTGCCATCGGGGCTGAAAAATCCGCCGCCGTCATAGCCAGCGAACGCGGTGAGCCGCGTGATTTTTTTTGTGGGAAGATCCATGGCGTACAAATCGCCGTCGCCGCTTTCAAGGGTTGTGTAAAGCAACGTTCGCCCATCGGGACTTGTGGAACATTCGGCGGTGTACGCTTTGCCATCACCCACAAGCGTCTTTAAACTTTCGGCGTTGATCTCCTGCGCGCTCAAATCCACTTCAACCACGCGCATCTCTGGCGGAAAACTCCAGCGATAATTTCTGCTGCCGCGCTGATACCCCGGCGTCTCTTGCTTGGCGGGCGCGGTGATTGTGCTGGCAAAGATCAATTTGTTGGGATCAGTTGGATGAAACCAACCGCAAGTATTCGCGCTTCCAATTGGGCTGATGCGTCGAATGTGCTTCAGGCGATATCGTCGTTGGTCGGGTCCGAAAGATTGCCCCTGCCCCTCGTCGCGCAACTGCGCCACATACATGCTGTAATACTCGCTCTCAGGATTGCCCTGCGCGTCATGTTCAATGGCTTGAAATACAATTTGCGTAGCGTCTGAATTAAAATAAGCCTCGCCCGCTTTCACAAATCGCTCGGAAAGAGTCAGCTGCATTTGATGCGATAACAAACCCTCGAACTTGCGCCAATCCGCGGGATCTTTTGCGGCGTTTGTTGCCTCATTGCTGGAACTTTGGCCGGGCGCAGTCGTTGTTTCAACCTTGACTCCGCTTGCCGCGGAAGCTTGAGCCAAGGCGCACATTAAAATAATGATCAATGTCATAATCAACAAGTGTACGCCTTGCCACTTCTGCTTTCTGCTTAAGTTTCATTTACACAACGCGAGCAATTTCACCGCACATTTTTTCCTGAATCATGAGAGAGCCCACCATTACTCAAGACGGATTTCGCGTGATTCACGCCCAGCACGATTTTGTCGTGCTTGAAAAAGCTTCGGGATTGCTTTCGGTGCCTGGTATTGGTGCGCACAACGCTGATTGCTTGGCAACTCGCGTAGCGCTTGTTTTTCCGGGCGCGCGAAATGTGCATCGCCTTGATCAACACACCAGTGGGTTGATCGTGATGGCGCTCAATACTCAAAGTCACCGCGCGCTCAGCATGTTGTTTGAGGCGCGACTCGTGACCAAGGCCTACCACGCCATCGCATTTGGACACCCCGCGCAAGACTCCGGCGAAATCAACTTGCCGCTGCGCAAAGAAGCCCTGGGTAACGCGCGCCAAATTGTGTGCCATACGCAAGGCAAGGCAAGCGTGACACGATGGAAAGTTGATGCATTGCTTGATCATGTTCCGACTTCCGTGGCCACTTCACCCGAAACTTGTCGCTGCACGCGATTTCGCTTGGAGCCTATGACAGGCCGCAGCCATCAATTGCGCGTGCATTTGCTGGCGCTTGACCAACCAATTCTTGGCGATGATTTGTACGCGCCAGACGACGTGAAAAAAATGGCGACACGCTTGTGCTTGCACGCGAGCGAATTATCCTGGGACAACTACGCGTTCACCGCGGCGCACCCATTTCATTGATATTCATTGATGCAGCGCAATATCACTTATCGCGTTGCGCTGGCGTAGACAAAGCATTTCCATGCGCTTGCAGATACCGACCTAAAGCCATCAGTGGAAAATAAAGTCGGTATAAGTGGTATCGCAAATAAAATACTTTTGGAAATCCCGTGCCCGTGAATTCAGTTTCGCGCCATGATCCAGCGGGGTCGCCGTCAGGGTTTTTTAGCGGATTTTTCGCGTCAATTTGACTCAGTTGCGTTTGCGCCAACCACGCCAGCGCGCGCGCAAGATCGGGATCATTGGCGCCGTAAATCTCCTGCAGGATCATCGCGCCCCAGGCAGTTTGACTCGCGGTGCTCTCGCCTTGACCTTTCAGGGATGCATTCAAATAACTATTGGCGCTCTCGCCAAAACTGCCGTCTGGTTTTTGCACCGACTTAATCCACGCTCCCGCATTTGCGATCCAAGATTCCGTGCGCGGCACGCCACAGCGGATTGGACCAATCACCGCTTGCCATGTTCCATAAATATAATTCACACCCCAGCGACCAAAGAAGCAACCCTCTGGTTCTTGCTTTGACTTGATGTACTCCACGGCGCCGCGCACCGCCGGATGATCGCTTTTGATTCCGTGCCAGCTCAAACATTCAAGCACGCGCCCAGTGATGTCGGGGCAACTGGGATCTTGAATAGCGTTGTGATCCGCGAAAGGAACATACTCATAAATTTTGCGATCTTGCGTGCGATCAAACGCCGCCCAACCACCATCATTATTTTGCATGGACAACATCCATTGCACGCCGCGCAGAGCCGCCGATTCATTGGTTGGTCCGCCGACGCGCTTCAGGGCCATGGCCACCATCGCGGTGTCATCCACATCTGGATACCAAGCATTGGCGTATTCAAAAAACCAACCCGCGGGCGCGGTACCTGGCTTTGTATTTTCAGCCCAATCGCCGCGAAATCGGCATTCTTTGGCGCGCAACCAATCGCCCGCCCCTTCAACCGCGGCGTCGGACACGGTGAATCCGCAATCGGCCAGAGCGTACAAAGCAATGCCCGTGTCCCACACTGGACTAAAGCACGGTTGAATACGAATGCGGTCGCCTTGTTCAATAAAAAATTCATCCAATTCATTTTCCGCTCGAACCACCATGGCGTCACCACGACGGACACCTAAAGCGTGGAATACGATTTGGATATACACCATTGGCGGAAAGATGGCTCCAAGACCGCTTGTGGGCGCGGGCAAATCTTGACCGCAACGAATTGCGCTCCAACGAAACGCCGCCGCAATGGCGCTCTTGCGCCAGCTGGTTCCCAGAACAGTGTGCGCCAATTTCATCGCGCGATCCGTAGCGTGGAAAAATATTCGCCAACCGAGCGGCACATCTTGGCGCATTTTTAACCGGTGTCGCGCGCCTTCATCCACAAAGAGTTCGTCAATGCCTTGGTCTGCCCTCAAATGGCGCGTTGGGCGAAGCGTGGCAACGATGGCCAGCGGCAACAACATGGTGCGGCTCCACGCGCTCATTTTGCTTAAGTGAAAATAAAACCACTTGGGAGCCCAAACTAATTCTGGCGGAATCGCCGGCACCGCATTCCAGGAAATCTGTCCCAGACAGGCCAGATAGAAATTTGAAAAACTATTGCAACATTCGGCACCGCCCAAGGCGCGAACAATATCGCGGGCCTTCTTCATATGCGGAGCATCCGGCGAATCTCCATACAATTTAAGGCAAAAATAGCCTTTGACCGTGGCGCTTAAATCAACATCGGAGCCTGGATATTGCCCCCAACCGCCATCCGGTCGCTGCTGATCCCTCAGTTGCCGTACCAATTTCAACATGGTGTCAGCTCCACGACCATTCACCATGGGCGCCGCCTCTTGCGACAAAATCCATTTCATCAGCAGATATTCGCTTTGCAAAATGGAATCGCCTTGCAGTTCCGCGCACCAATGTCCATCCGTTTTTTGCAACGATCGAAGCGCGCGATTGGCGGCTTCGGCGCACGCGCGCAATGTGTGCAAGCCCGCGTCATCCTTGGCCACTGTTTGCGTTGATGCTGTTTGCGAATTCATGCGAATGAAAAAGTATAACGAGCGCCGCCACGCGCTCCAACTTTCTAAATTGCGTCAGTTCGCATCCAGCATCGCTCGCGCGCGCTGATCATTGCGGCTTCTAGAACTTGTTGGGTTCGATAAGCGTCCACAAAATCAGCCAGCGGTTGCTCCGGCTCGCCCCCCGCCAACACCGCGCAAATATCCGCGGCCATACTGATAAATCCATGCTCATAACCAAGCACATGCCCTGGTGGCCAATAGTGGTCGATATAAGGATGCGACGGATCAGTGCACAAAATGCGGCTCCAACCCTGCTCGCGCGCGGGCAATGTGTCGTCCCACCATTGCAATTCGTTCATGCGCTCAAAATCAAATTTCACGCTGCCAAATTCACCATTCACCTCCATGTGATTGGCATTTTTATTTCCCGTAGCCATTCGACTGGCCTCGAAACTTGCGACCGCGCCATTGTGCATGCGCGCAAGAAACAAGAAAGCATCATCCACAGTGCATGCTTGCCGCTTGGCGCCTCGTTTACTCTTTTGCGCGCCTAATCCCAATCTTTTTGAACTCGCCGTCACCACCGCTCGCTCTTGAATAAATTGCGCCTCCATTGCGCCACACACTTCCACAATTTCATCGCCCGTGACAAATCGCGCCATGTCAATCAGATGCGCGTTCAAATCACCGTGGGCTCCACTGCCCGCAAGCTTTGAATCAAAGCGCCAAGAGTGCGGCGTGCTGTCTCGGCCCCAATCTTGCAAATACTGCGCGCGGATATGTCGAATACGCCCCAATCGACCTTGTTGAATCAGTTCGCGCATAAGCGATACCGCGGCACATCTGCGATAGTTGAACCACACAAAAGTTCGCACGCCTTTCTTGGCTCCAAGCGCGGCCAAAGCCATGTCGCGCGCATCAGTGATCGTGTTGGCGAGCGGTTTTTCGCAAGCGACATGCTTGCCCGCCTTCAACGCGGCGATGGAAATCTCGGCATGCAAATAATTTGGAACACAGACATCCACCAACCCAACTTGCGGGTCCTTGATCAGGCGCTCCCAGCTTTGCGATGGCTTTAAAACACCCCATTTGGCGGCAAATTCACTTGATTCGCTTGCGTGTCCACCGGCTACAGCCGCCAGCTTGGGTCGACACTTCAGATTAAAAAACAGTGGCGACTGTCGCCATGCATTGGCGTGGACGCGCCCCATGAATCCCGCTCCAACAAGACCAATTCCAACTTCTCGCATGGACTTCGTTTTCAAACTTCGCTTGGATTTTGTTTTTTTCATAACGCCACATCATCTTTAAGTTGAATCGTTCAACGGTGAAATCGCACACTGCGATCCACACCCGCCGTATGCTAACGGCTCAACTCAAGGAGCTTCCATGTCATCAATCGAAACCCGTCTTGAACACATCGAACTACAACTGCAATTGATCAAGCAACAACGCCGCCGCGAACGAGGCATGGGTTTGATCTGCGCCACATTGCTCGGTGTCGCGGCTCTTGTGGGCTTCACACGCGCGCCTGTGCCCGAAGTGATTCAAGCCAGCCGTATTGAAATTTTAGACTCCGAAGGAAAAATCACCTGCCTGCTTTCAAACACCCCAAATGGTGGACAGCTTGATGTGTGGAGCAAGGGCGGCGCCAACGTCGCGCGAATTTCTTCCAGCGAATCTGGTGGAGATCTTGCGCTTTGGAATTCCGCGGGCAAGCCAGTGGCTGGAATTTTTGCAAACAGCACAGGCGGTCGCGTTGAAGTGACGCGAGGCTCTGGACAAATCGCCGCCTATTTGGAGGCCACCAACGATGGATCGGACTTTGTATTGACACGCAGCGATAGCGAGGAAAACTCCTTGCAACTCAGCGTGAATGCCGAACGAACCGTGGGCACTGTGCATAGCTCCAACGGCAAGCAGGCGGTGCGATTTGGTGCCAGCGCAAAAGGCGCGGCCTTCAGCGTGCTAGACGATTCTGAAAAAGAAGTCGCATATGTAGGTTCCGACGCCAAAAATGCGGGCATGTTTCGCATCGCGGGCACGAACGGCACCACCGCGGTTGAATGCGGCGTGAATGATAACGGTGGCGAATTTCGCATCGCAACTACAAATGGAAAGACAGCTGTTGAATGCGGCGTGAACGATAACGGCGGTCAATTTCAGATCGCGGATACAAACGGAACCACCGCTGTTGAATGCAAAGTCAACGATGGTGGTGGCGAACTCGCGGTACGTGAAACCAATGGAGATGGCGGCTGCATCTTTGGCAACACCACCATGCGCGGAGGATTCACTGAAATCCGAAATCATGATGGCAAAGCCGCGCTCTCATTTGAAGTGCAAGAAAATCTTGGCGGGCGCGCCACCGTGCGCACCGCAACTGGGCAAATCGCCGCATTGATGGATCAAGGCAAGGAAGAAAGTGGCACAGTTCAAGTTTACGCTGGCGCCACACGCGTGGCGGCCTTGGGTGGCGGACCCACTGGCGGACTTCTGAATCTCTTCAATATGAAGGGCAAAGCCGTGGTTGTTACTGGCGCGGCATCGGACACCGATGGAGGGTTGCTGAGTTTGCGAAATAGCAGCGGGCAACAAACGGTTCGAGCCGCAGCTGAACCGAGCGGCGAAGTGGGAACTTATTCCAGCGATGGCATGCGTAAACGCATTTTGATCGCGCCCTGATGCATCGCTGAATGAATCACTTGCGCGCATATGAAACGCGTTCCAAACATCCGCTGAGGTGAGTCGATCTCAAGCAACTGGCGTAAATGTCGCGCCAGATTGCGCGTAGAAATTCACCATGTCGCCCGCGTTAAAATCCGCCGCGCTTTGCCCATCAAATGGCTCAACCCACATAGGCACAACTACCTCGCACAGCAAACGATTTTTTGAAAGATCAATCGCCAACACGCGCGCCTGCACAACTCTTGGGTGTCCGTAAATTGGCTCGATGAAGGAACCACCCGCGCTCGCCTTATGCATCCGCAACGCCTTGATGTCGATCACGCCTTGAATTCTTTTGCCAACTTGCGCGGAGGTCTTTCCACTGCACACAAGGTGTATTTGATAATCGGTTGACGGAATTGCCAGGATGATTTTGTCGCCATCCAATTGTTGAAGGACGGCGCGGGTGATATCGCTGGCGGTGCTTTGCATGGAAATGAGTTTAACGCACCGCCGCGGACATGGCTAAAAAATTCGACAGCAACTTTGGTCCGTCGGGGGTTAAAAAACTTTCGGGATGAAATTGCACGCCCTCCATAGGAGCCTCCCCTTGCTTGATTCGCAGGCGAATTCCCATGATAATTCCATCATCAGTTTGGGCGCTCACCTCAAATTCACTCGAGAGAGTGGCCGGATCAATCACCAACGAGTGATAGCGCGTGGCTTGAAATGGCTGCGGCATTCCCAGGAAAACTCCGCGCCCATCGTGATGAATTTGGCTGGTCTTGCCATGCATGGGTTTGTCGGCGCGGCGCACCGTCATGCCGTGGCAATCACCTATCGTTTGATGCCCAAGACACACGCCCAAAATTGGAATGCGCCCACGAAAATATTGAATCAACTCCGCGCTCACGCCGGCTTCTTTGGGAGTGCATGGCCCCGGTGAAATCACAAGATGCGTTGGCTTCATGGCCGCCGCGCGCGCGCAATCAATGGCGTCATTGCGAACAACGTCCACACGTAAACCAGGGCGCGCCTCTTGCATGCGGTGCACCAAGTTCCAAGTGAATGAATCATAATTATCGATCAGCAGAACCACGCCACGATGCTAGCGAAGCGCGCCTCGTTCTTCAGGCTGCTTCTTCCGCAGTACCCGCCACGCCATCACGCGTGACAAGAAACAGTGAACTGGTGATTGGGTATGGAAGTCGTTGATAATCGCGGCCAATACGCTGCGTAATGCGCTCAACAAACTTGGGCGGATTGCATGTCATGGCAACAAACATGTCGCGTGCCGGGGTGGCAACAAAAAAGTCGCCGCCGAGTTGCGGAGCAAGTTTCAGATGCAGCGAATCAAGCAACAACCGCGCGGCGTCGTATCCATCTTGCAACGCCACAATCGCGGCCTTGCCGCCATCCTCGCCTTCGACAATGCGCACCTTCAACTCCGGCGCGTAGCGGGCCAAATTTTCCCGAGCCAAGATTTCCAAATCATCCAATTGAACTCCCCAGCGCACCATCTGCTCCACCGTCACGCTCACGGTGACATGTGGCATGTCAATCACAAACACAACAACCGTTTCATTGACAAATGGAATGTGCGCCACTTGCTCGCGGTCCAAGTGCGTGAAAATACTTTCAGGTTGAATGCGCGGCATGATGCGATTGCGCACCAAGGAAAACGGCATGGGAAGACCACCAATGGAATCGCCCTCCATCAATTTGTCTATGTAACTTTCCACAATGTCCTCGGCGCGCGCGGGATCCTGTTTGGCGATGCGCCAAAGATTTTCCAACCCAAGGTGCCTGCCATCAATCACCAAATCCATTGGACCGGCGATTTCAAACTTGTGGCTGGACCATTGTCGGAGAAAAATTCTCTTGACAAAGCCTGTAAAATCCTCGGGATTCATAGGAAATGCTTCCATGCTTTCGACTCCTCAAACTGTCCACCGCTACTCACGTCCGATACGCTCGGCTCGCATATCAGATACGGTCTATTACAACTTTTGTACTGTCGGGTGAATTTTCTAAAAAAGCCTAAAATTAATGCCCATGTCCCACCAAAACGATGTTCTTGAAACGTTTTTCGCCCATCCGCACCAACGCCTGCTTGTCATTGGCGGTCCATGCGTGTTGGAGTCCGACGCCATCAATCAACAGATTGGCGAAACACTGCGCGACACGTGCAAAGAATTGGGATTAAGTTTTGTTTTCAAGGCCAGCTTTGACAAGGCCAACCGTTCAAGCGTGAAGAGTCCGCGCGGACCCGGAATCAAGTCGGGCCTGGAGCGTTTGGCGAAATTGCGCGAGTCACTTGGCGTTCCGGTGACCACGGATATTCACGATGCCAGTCAATGCCAAGCCGTCGCCCAAGTCGTTGACATGTTGCAAGTGCCGGCGTTTCTATGTCGACAAACGGATTTACTTTTGGCCGCCGCCGACACGGGCAAACCGGTGAATGTAAAGAAAGGTCAATTCATGAGTCCGGCGGAAATGGGTCATGTTGTGGCGAAAGTTCGCGAAGGCGGTTGCCGCATGATCATGCTGACCGAACGAGGAACAACGTTTGGCTACAACCGATTGGTGAATGACTTCATGGGTATTGGTGATTTAATGGACTTGGAAGTTCCAATTTGCTTTGATGCGACACACAGCACGCAGCTTCCAGGCGCCGAAGGTGAACGCACTGGTGGCCGCCCTGAACGCGCTCCCTTATTGGCAAAAGCTGCTGTTGCCGTGGGCGTTTCCGCTATTTTTATTGAATGTCATCCTGAACCCGCCAAGGCCCTGAGTGATGCCAGCACCATGTTGCCGCTGAGCAGCGTGCCTCAATTATTAAAAACACTCGACTCGATTCGCCGCGCCGCGAACAATGGCTGAATTTCTAAAAAATTGCCGCGCGACGAATCAGACGCCGCGCAGCTGTTGCCTATAATGACCCCGCGATGAAATGTGATCTATGCGACAACCCGGCGATGGTGCATGAAGTTGTCATCCAAAATGGCAACAAGATGGAATTGCATTTGTGCGCCGAACATGCGGCGGCCAAGGGATATATTTTGCCCACGGTTCCAGTGACGCAAATCCTAAAACAATTCGCGGCCACGGGAAAATCACTCAAGGCACAGAAAGCTGCCGCGCGATGTTGCGACGCATGCGGACTCACTTTCGCGGAGTTCCGCCAAACAGGTCGTTTCGGTTGCGCCACGTGCTACGACTCATTCATGCCATCGGTGGCCGCGATTATTGAACGGGCGCAATCCGGCGCCGTGAGTCATCGTGGTCGAACGCCCAAGCGCATCGAAGGCCAAGCCGATCGCGCCGCTGTTCGCAGGCAATTGATCAAGGAAATAGAGTCCGCCGTTGCCGCGGAACAGTACGAGCGAGCCGCTTCTTTGCAAGGACGTCTGCATCAAATGGGTGCGGAGAAAAAACCGCCAACCGAACCGACCACTTGAGCATGAGCGACCAAACCGATTTCAATTCAAACAATGACAATGACGTGGTTGTCAGCGTTCGGATTCGCGTGGCGCGCAATCTGGCTGGGTTTCCATTCACTGGGCGCGCCTCGGATTCGCAACGACAGGAAGTTTTGCAAATGGTCACGCATGCTCCACTTGGCGCGGCATTTCCCGATGGCTTGGCGTGGGTGAATATGACCCAGGCCTCGGCGCAAGAGCGCCAACTGCTTGTGGAGCGCCATTTGGTCTCCAAGCATTTTGCACAAAGCACTCTGCCACGCGCGCTGGGATTGGGTCATGGCGAGCAACTTGGAGTGATGGTGAACGAGGAAGATCATCTTCGCATTCAAAGTATTTTTCCGGGATTTCGTTTGAACGAGGCGTTTGATCTGGCCCGCTCCTTTGATCAAGCGTTGGAGGAGACCGTTGACTTTGCGTTCCACCAACGCTGGGGTTACCTCACGGCGTGTCCAACCAATGTTGGTTGCGGCATTC
>Ga0214919_10001753_pt1 | contig 35066 bp, 35 predicted proteins | sample LL1503_MetaG_FD_177994 | JGI IMG/M metagenome (GOLD analysis project Ga0214919, IMG submission 177994) | Freshwater microbial communities from Lake Lanier, Atlanta, Georgia, United States - LL-1503 | ecosystem: Environmental > Aquatic > Freshwater > Lake | place: USA: Georgia | collected...
TGTCGGCCTGACAATGGAATACACCAAGCCCGAAGCCATCAATTCTTTTTCGAAGGCCAACTTCGCTTGCTGAAAAGCGAGCAAGGGTTTTTGCACGCAAATCGCAGATAACAGTACAAATTGGGTAACGCCGCTCTCTTTGGCTAAGTGAAGTATGTGCGAATGCGCTTGGTAATCGACAGCCCAGGCGTCTTTGGGTGCACCTGTGCGTGAAGCCATGCAAGACACAACACCGTCAAAATGCTCGTCTTTGAAACCATTACGCTTTAATGATTCAAGCGACATGACATCTCCAAAACGAAACTCTGCAAGTGGCTGAAATGTCTCTTGTGAGTCAGATTTGCGGCGTGCAAAGCAAACCACCTCATGACCGGCTTCGAGCAAAGCTAGGCAAGTGGCTTGGCCTATGGTTCCTGTCGCGCCAAATAAAAGAATGCGCACATCACATCCCAACTGCCACGGTTAAGTCGATAGGGCCAGATTTTTCAAAAATAAGCTTCATGTCGTAATGTCGCATAAAGCCAAAGGGTAAGCGAATGTCTCTCAACAAAATATGAGGGGTATTAGGGTCCTCAATATCAAAGGATTGGCCTGACGACACAGCAATGTAAGGAATGGCTGGCGCTTGCAAATCTTGGTTGGCTCTGAATTCGGCGGACTCCGCGTAGCGACATTCCACCCCGATTAGCTTGTCAGAGCCCGTCAAACTGATAAAACGCAAATACACGGGCACAACAGTTTGCCCTGCCTGCGAGGGGTAGGCAAAAGGGTGAAACATCACAAAGTAATCGCTGGGGTATTCATGGGCCACAACCGAGTGCATATAAAAAACACTCAGCAACAGTGCAATTCGACGGCTTAGGTTGAGCATGGCCTGCACCTTTAATGCGAAAAAGAAATGCTGTAGCCCCAAGCTTTCAAGCGCTCGGGTATGGCGTTAAAAGCCAAACTGATGCGAACATCGCCTTGGTTGACAGGTACAGCATGCAATAAATAACTGGGAAACAAAATCATATCGCCCACATCAGGCTCGGGTGCAATCCATTTTTCAGCGTTGAAGGGTCCCGTTTCAGTGTCTTGATGGGTATTGGTGAACACGAATCCACGGTCACCAAAGCCTCTGAAAAAAACGGTTCGTGAGCCTGGATGGCTGGGACTCAAGTAAAGCACGCCCGAGATGAAGGAATTGGAATGATTGTGCATGGCCTGACTGCCCCCAGGTTTTAAAAAGTTCATCCACATTTCTTTGATATGCCAGGACAACTTTTCACCAAACAACAAATTGCCCATGTCTACCAATGGTGCGTTGATGCGACGGCTTACCTCCGAAAAAAAACCACCGTCTTCAGGAAAAAAAATATCGGTGTGTACCAAATCTTTGGATTGGTGGTTCACTTGGGTGGCAGAAGGTTCGTTTTGAGCAATGAGTTGCGTGCATTGCGATGGGCTGAGCACCTGTTTGCAATACATGAAGGGGGTGGGGAATAACTCTATTACTTCGTTTTGAGGATCAGCCATGGAATTCCTAAATGACTATGTTGACAACACGGGTGACAGTCCAAAACATCGAAAAACCCCCAATGAGGTAGAGAAACGACTGTCGAAGATTCAAGCATGCAAATCCCCATCGCTTCCAAAGTATATAAATCAGCCAACTGATGATAATCACCGCCAACTGTCCGATTTCTACGCCCACATTGAACGTCAACAAGGCAATTGAAATATGGTTTGCTGGCAAACCGATTTCTTTCAACGCGCCAGCAAAACCCATCCCATGCAACAAACCAAATGAAAACGCCACCAATTCAGGCCATCGATGGGTGTAGGAATCTACTTTCTTCAAAGCCTCATAGCACACCAACAATATTGACAAGGCAATGGTGGCCTCCACAGGCGCAGATCGCAGTGCAATAACTTCCAATGCGCTCAAGGCCAAGGTCAGGCTATGGGCAATCGTGAAAAAAGTGATGGTGGAGATCAAGCGTTTTTTATATCCCACTAACAATAACAAGCTGAACACAAAACACAAATGGTCCCAACCCGTCAGAATATGCTCAATGCCTAAACCGATGTACGCCTTGGCAACTTCTGTGGCTTCGCGCTCGTCATTGGCCTTGCCAAATACATAAACTTTGGGCTGGGCGGATGTCAGGGTATAAACACGCTTACCCCCTTCGCGCCATTTGATATTGATCATCAAAGCAGAATAAGACTTACCCAAGCCCTCAACTTCCAGCGAACCCGACATGCCTTGGTCGCCTGCGCATTGCACCACTTGGTCATTGCTCACACACCCTTGTGGCCAATGCACAGTGAAGACTTCATTGAGCGGCTTGTCTTTGGCAGGCGTGACCCAAGCCCATTGAAAAATACCGGGCTTGAACTCGTACATATTCATCTCTACCAAGCTCAACTCATGGGCTTGAGCCCCCGAAAATAAGCAAGAAGCCAAGAGCAGAAGACAGGCTTTCAGCGCCCTCATGATTGCTCCCCTTTGTCGATGATTTTGTATTTCTTACCCATGTCGCGAATGGCTTTGGTGGACAGCTCTGCTGCTGTTTGGTTTTTCCAATCGGTGTAAACCTTGGCCTTGACCTGCTCAAAAACAGCTTTCTCGCCCGGCTTGATACTCACCAACCGAACCACGCGGTTTCCTGCTTTGCTGTCGAGCAAAGCCCATTCCCCTTCGGGCTTGAGCTTTTCCAAAGCTTGTGTAAATTCGTCGCCATAGCTGTCCACAATGGTGAAACGTGGCCGGTCTTTGAAAATTTCCAAGCTGCTGTCCAACTTGCTTTGGCCTTTGCCATTGAGGGCACTGACAAAGGTCTTGAGTTCGTCCTGAGAAGGCTTGCCAGAGGGTAAAGCCTCTTGGAAATGGATCAAAGCTGGTGTGTCGTATTGGTCTGCGTGGTCTTTGAACCATTGCTGCAAACCACCTTCGTCAAGTTTGGGTAAGGTGATTTCAGCTTGGGTCACGCTCAAGGCTTTGAAAATCACCCGTTCGCGAATCGTTGTGTCACCCTTGTCCAAGCCCAAGGCCAAACCTTCGCGGTACAGCACTTCGTTATCAATCCATCGGTCGATCAAAATTTTCATGTCGTTCGGCGTTGGCTCGCGTTTCATGGCGTTGATGAAAATTTGTTTGGCTTCTTGGCGAACTTCGGGCGTGACAACAATGGCTTTAGGGTCATCTTTGCTTAAGGCAATGAAGTAATCCAAAGCAAAAATGGCCAGGGCAATGGCTATGAACAAAAGCAAGGGCTCTTGGGTAAAACGTTTCCACCCAGATTGGTTTGTGGGAATTTCCATGGCAATTGCTCCTTTATTGTTCAATGTCAAAATGGGGGATTGCGTGTAATCGTGACATCACAGATTGCGCAAGCTCAGGGTGTCTTGCAGCCACGGCTTGCGCCAAAGCGCTCAGTGTTTCGCGAGCAGGATCAAACTCTGGACTGCTCGCAAGAAGGCCAAACAACTGCTCTTGGATGGCATTGAGAAGAACGTAAGGGTCTGCATTGGCTTGGATGTCCATACCTATTTGCAAATACTGTATGTGCGCCTGGGTATAGGCTCGCAAGCGGGCTTGCATGGCAGGGGTTTCAACCGTTGGTGGCTCAGTATGCCAAAGTGATATCACCTCGCGAAGCCTGTCACGCGGCGTTTCTTTGGGTGCATAAGTCACCCAAGGGGCCTTGAAACTCACCTGTAAGTGGTCATCGGTGTTGGGGGCTGTGCCTTGGGTAAATGCACGCAACGATGCACTGTCGGCTACCACGGTGCCCCATATGTCAAAGGGGTTGTTCAAACGCGCTTGCTGGGCGCTCACAGCGGTTTGAGGGTCACGCCACAAAGCTTGCAACGCTGAAATTTTTGGCCAGGTTGCGTTCTTACGCGCGATCAACCCTACTGCAGGTGAATCCAGGCTGTTGCTGACCAAAACGGCTCGGGCATCTGGGTACACCCTTTGGTAGGCGGCGACGATGGTCCTCAGGGTTTGCGTGTCCATTTGGAACAAAGCCAACCACTGGCAGAACACCCCGCCGTCATTGAGTCGGTCGTTGATTTTTTGAAAATGCTCTGCGGTGTAAAGCGTGGCAGCACCGCTGCGTGCAGGGTGATACACATCGGCAACGATGACATCAAAACTTTTTCGGGTGCCGTTGACAAAACGTCTGGCATCGGCAACGGTGGTTTGTACAGGGTTCTTGGCCTGAGGCATGTTCGGGTAGCGATTAAAAAGTTCGCTGGCTTTGACAACCTCTGGCAACAATTCCACCACCTGAACCTGTACATCGTCTTTGAACTCGGCGGCGGCATTCGCGGTAAAACCGGTTCCGAGTCCCAGCATTAAAACGTCTTTGGGGTGGGTATGCAGCATCAGTGGCAACACCGCTAAACGGCGCTCCACCCAACTGCTGGCGCTGCTGCCCTCTTGCGCGCGGTTATTGATTTGCAAGCGGGCAATGTCGTTCACATCTTGCACGACACTCACAGAGGCCATCGCCCCTTGTTGGTAAAACAGTTGTTTGCCACCCGATGGAACAGAGACAAATGTCCAAGAGAAGAAACCACCCATCACAACCGATACCAAGGCGAGGGGCCAAAGCTTTAAAATATGTTTGAAGTGCTTAAAACGTTGCAACAAGGTATAGCCCAACAACACCAGGGCCAAAGCCCCTGCAGCGCCCCACGCCGGAAAGATCCCTATGCCCAGACATAGAGGTGCCAGCGAAGCACCCAGCATATTGAAAAACAAGGCTTTGCCCAACCAGCCGGAGGTCTGCTGGTTGTGCATGGTATGTTGGGTAAACACATAACCCATGGCAGCACTGGGTAAAGCCAATGCGGCCAATGCGGCCAATGCTTCACCCGCCAAGGCATGTAAAGGTGATACACCGCCATGCAAAACTGGCCATGCACACAAGGTGTCAGCCACTGACAAACCCATGGCTCCCGAAAAAACCGCCACAATCAACACGGGCATTCCCCAAGTGGAGGCCTGGGAGTGAGTCGGGTGCAAACGCTTGTACAACGCCGCACCGCTGGCGTGAAATGCCAAATACACCATCAACAGCAAGGCATAGCTGTACACGGTGTTTTCTGTCACCAGACTCAGCACACGTATAGCTATCACTTGGTAACCCATGCCTAAGAGTCCCAATAAAAAAAGCACCCATGCGCCTTCAAATGGTACTTGTGCCACAGGTACCGGTGGTTGGGCTGGCTGTGTACCGCCCCATACCCACCCAGCTACGCCGGCACACAGCAGATTGATGGCGCACAACACCAACGCACTGTGGCTGATGCCCCATTCGGGCAGGCCATAAAACACCATGGCCGCCACACCCAAACAAGCGCCCAAGGTATTGGCCGCGTAAAGACTGGGTAATTCAATCGCCTGGAATTTCAACACCCCTAACATCGCTGGCAGCGTAACACCCATGGCAAAGGTGCATGGCAATAACACCACGGTGGGTAATGCAAACGCCAACACTGCTTGGTATACAGGCGAAGGCGTTTCACCCAACCATGCCGCAACACTTGGACCCAATGTGGGCAAAGCCATCACCAACAAGCCTGCCCAAACAGCAATGATCACTTCGGCCCATACATAGGCGCGTAACAAATGCGCTCTTTGCATCATGGGTTTGGCCATGAACCACGTACCTAGGCACAAGCCGCCCAAAAATGAAGCGGCAACGGACAAGAGCGCGTAAACCTCATGCCCCAGTAGCAAGGTCCATTGGGTAGTCCAAATGAACTGCCAGCCCAAGGCCGCGGCGCCCGACATCACCAGCAACAGGCGTGCCCATGTCAATTCAGAGAGCTTCATGTAGGAAAGGACAAAACCACCTCAGGCCCAAAGCCCAAGGTGGTTTGTCGTTAGGTTGAACGTAAAAGCGAAGGTTTACTTGGCGCCAGCAACGGTGAGATCACCCACGATTTCCACAAACACAGGGTTACTGTAGAACCACAGATCAGCCCAAGCAGCCACGTCATAGCTGGAATATTTTTTACTTCCACCATCAGTGTTGAGATGAGTTGGGCAGACTGGAGATTTGCATTCAATGGTTTTTCCAGATGAGGTGTCGTCAATCAAGGGATTGCCATCTGCATCCGTCTCATTAATAGTGCCGGGGGGCAAATTGGTACCACGCAAGCGGAAGTACTGGGAATTGCTTCCTGCAGACACCTTGTAACTCATGGTAATGAAGTTATCGCCTGAATTCCTCCAGTTACTGGTGTTAAAACGTTTGGCCATGATGGTAGATGTATTCTTGGCAGCAGCAGAACTTAAATCACCGCAACTGAAAAACTTAGGATCAGGGTTGGCGCTTGAACAAGTGAAGTCTTCAGCGTAGGCGGGTGTTGACATGGGTTTTTGGGTGACCCTGCCCCAAATCACATCCACATGGTCTAAGACGGGCGCATTCAGCGGTTGGCTGACACCGATTTGTGCCAAAGAGGGATTCGGAAAGTTATAAGGCGAATTGTTGGCCTTGGGGTTGCGAGCCACTACGGTTACCAACAATTCGGTATTGGCACGGGCTTTGAGCTTTTCACCCATGGTGGCACAACCGTCAATGCGCACTTCTTTGCCAGACTGTGCAGCAGCCAAAGAGGCTTTTTCAATCAACGACTGAAACACCGCTTTGGGCATGGTGGGGTTGTAACGGCACACCACAAAAGACAGTCTGTCAATCAAACCACCGTTGGCCACAAACACGTTACCTGAGCGAAGCCCGTCCAAAATAGATTGTTGGTTTAAGCTGTCTGAACCGTTACGTGACATGACATACATTTTGGTGTACTCGCCAGGGTAAAAGTCTTGGGTACTTTCAAGCTGGTCGGGCCCAAAAATACCACGGTTATGGTAATCGGAACTGGCAAAAAACCAGAAATTACGTCCTTCGCCTAGCATTGCATCCCAAACACCACCGATCTTTGCTGCATAAGCCCCAGCGCCACCATACGTAAAACCACCACCTGCTGAAGCTGCATTGGTTGTCCCTATTGCGCCATTGAATGTGGGGGAAAATTCTCCCCTGTAGATAGATGCTTGGTGCCCAGGCATGAACTCCACGCCAAAAGCGACATTGGGTGCAATATTGTTGTACTCACGGAAGTGCTCTATATCCGTTCCACGATTGTAGGAATTTTGATAGTAACCTGCTCTTTCAATATGCGCAGGAATGTAAAAGCTGGTGTTAGGTGCTTTTTCTTTCAACCATTTCACAGCTTCCACCGATTTGTAATGACCACGACCAAGGGTGGTAGAAGAGTTACTTCCTGTGATTTTTTTGGCAGTCGAATTCCAACCGGCGTAGCTGGAATTCAAACTTCCAGTAACGGAACAATCAAAACCAGAGTCGTTTGTCAAATCCAAGTCTTTATTGTCAAAACAAAACTCATGCTGAGCAACCAAATTGGCATTACCTGATGTCGAAGTTGAAGGCCAAGGCGCTTGGCCATCCAAAATAGTTACTTGCACATGTTCATGGCCAGGAGCCACCAACTCGTTACCAATCCATATCGGTTTTTTGCGGTTACGACTTTCCTTTTCCAGAACTTGGTATTGGTATTCTTTGATTTCTTGCCAACGCCACATGCCCTGGGCAGTGATGCCTCCTTGAGATGAATTAGCTACCGTACCCTTGATACCGCTGGCTCCATTTGACAAGGTGGCGACCCAGGTTTGGTTAGGACCTTTTCCAGATGTGTATTGGCCACCACCGCCATAGGGATTGGTCGTTGGTGCGTTGTAGCTAACTGATGAGCTCGGGGTAGAACCTGAATTGCTTGTTGTGGTCAATGCCAACGAAGGTGTGTTTGGCTCAAAAGGATCTTCTGCAAGCGTACAGTTACGGGGCGATGCACCGCCATGGTCCGTCTGAATAAACCAATCCAAGTTGTAAGCGCCGGTTTTATTACCTGTAGATTTATCGACCAATTTTTGAACGGACAAAGAGCCATCCGAGCAAGTGGTGTGGTTGTGAAAGTCGCCGCTAACATAAGCGCCAGCTTTTTTACTGGCGGCTTTGTCTGCCGCTTGGGTGGAAACGGTGTGCACCAGGGCGCTGGCGGAAATCAACACCAATGCAGCTTTGGCGGTTGAGCGCATTGAAAACGAATGAGTCATCTCTGATCCTTCAAAAGATAATTAAAACAGGAATGGCTGATGAGCTATCAGCTGCTAGATTGGTCGCCAATCAACTTGTAGCCTGCGGCATTGCCGATGACTTTGGTGGTCATGGTGGTTGAAACCGAGTCTGCATCGTTGTTAGTGACTGTTACTGTCAAGTCACAAAGATTTGATGCATTGCAATTGCTGATGACTGCGTTGCTGAAAGTGGCGCTAGGAAACGAAACATCGTTGGGCAAGGCTGCCGCGTCAGCTGCCAACATGGTCGACAAATCAGCGGCCGTAAGACCATCTTGTTTGTAATTGGAGTCCAACAAGCTGATGAAAGAAGTGTAGTTGTATGGGTTTGAAGAGATGGCTGAAAGCGCGCTCGTGAGCTTGGCAGAAAGAATCTCGGCATCAGTGACCGCAGAGGTTCCACCGCCACACGCCACCACCAGAGCAACAGAGCAAACAGAAATGTAAAACCAAGCTTTGCGAACGACATTGCTTTTCATTGAAACGACCCTTTCGTGTGATTTATAAATTAGACAAAAGGATTGTGAAGAGCAAATATTTCAGCAAGAAATAAGGAATATGAATATTTCTTTTCAATTTTGTGTCAACGCCAAAAGAAAAAGATGTGTGCAACTGCAAAAATGCCACTCAGAGAGTTGCTGACCTGCCCTCACCCCCGGTTTTGTAAGGTAACTCCATCCGGCAGGCTTACCCACTATTGTCTGCAGCCCACTTGGTTCTTCTATAAAAGCTAATTAGCGAGGAAGACTTGGCTAAGAAAATATAAATAAGGGGTATTACCCGCTCACCCTAACCATATCCCATTGGCTATGGCAGAACCTACCAGCGCAACATTCTCTGGGCTTTCTGAAAATCCAATCAAGGCGGCTTGATGGTCCATCGCCTTGGTAGTAAATTGGTTTTGATACCAAGCTATCTCTGATTCTGCTGGGATTCTATTCAGAACATTCTTATATAGCGCTTTGATGTATTGGGTGTCGCTTGGATTAGAGCCGTATTTAGAGGCAAATTCTGGGGAAGCCAAGAAGTTTGAAGCAATTTGCCATAGAGGCAGGCCATTACTCTCCATGTCGTTGAGGTGATATTTGACCCCCGGCATATCTGGGGTTCTGGCAAAGGCTGCTTGATACAGGCGATAGACTTCACCGGCATTTTGACCCGGGGCGATGTCCAGAGCTAGGGTGCCGTCAGTGAACTTGGCACGCTCCACATTGACCAATGTATCTGAGCCATCAGGGCCAGTTTTATCCGTCAAGGCATAACTACCAGCACCTTTGGTTAAGGTGTAATTTGAACGGATTCCTGCATAAACAACTGTATCAATTCCAGCGCCGCCATCCATTTTGTCGTTGCCGCCACTCCCAAAAAATTTATCAGCAACAGATGAGCCGGAGAGAAAATCGTCAGATACAGAACCAAAGTGAAGCGTAGAAAATCCCCACTCGTTTGTTAAGTAACTGCTAATCATCTTTTCAGCCTCTTGATTCCAATTCAGTGCGCCCATAGCTCTAATGACGGATTGCCAAACTTGCCCATTAACGCTAATTGGTGCTCTGATCCAATTGGCTTCTGCCCATGGCATGTATTGCCAGAACTGAATAGCCGAAATATCTTTTTCAAGATAATTTCCAAAAAATTCAAAAAAACCAGCTATCTTTTGATCGTTAAGATTTGTGTCAATCCAAATTTCTGGATACGGTACTAATGTGGCTTGATTTTTTGTATTCTCCTTAAGGGGATCTGCTGCAAAAACATAACTCCAAGCGTCAGCAAATTCATGTCCAGCAGACTGACCCGGGTTAAAACTAACTTGTAATTCAATTTTTTTATCAGGGAATTTATTTTTTAGCGAAAGAATACTTTCATGAGCAGATTCGCTTGAGAGTTTTTGATTGCCAGCAATATAAGGCGTTAAATAAAGTCGAGCAAATTCTTCCTTAGTGAAAGATGACTGGAGATTCCATTTTGGATCAAACGAAACTTTGATTATGTCTATCAAATTCCAAATAACACTATTTGTATTTTCAACATTACTTTCATAACTAAGTGAGCCTTTATAAACATTACGAATCGAGTCGATTACATTGACCCAATTATTTTTGTACTCTTGTGTATCAAAACTGTTGTTAAAACTACCGATTCTTATGCAGTCAACGCCATACATTTGCGATTTTTTAGCTATTTCAGTTTCAAAAAATTTAACCGAATTAAAAAAAGTACCAGTCTGGAAGGTTGACGTGATATTTGACTGGTTTATTTCCACATCATTTAGAGCATTTCTTATATGTAAATCAATACTTGTTTTAAGCCCGAGAGATTCTGCGTATTCAATTGCTTTCCAAACGTCTTCGGGAAAAGACTTATCTCTATTGCCTTCAGAGAAATCAGGGTACTCATTTTTTGTAATATAAAGTTGTAACTCGCCATTTTTAATATTTATGGGTACATTAGTATCGAATCCAATAGCATTAAATCCCAATTTAGATGCTCTGTCTATTTGTTCTTTTAAAGTTTTGAAACTGGTGGTTGTTGATCCATCTAATCGAAAATCATTATTTTGAGAAAATGGCATGTCGATGTTGACACTTTTAATTTGATCCCATTTTTCTATAGTTGGCATGCTGATCAATTCCTCTATGAAAGTATTTTATTGCCTTGTCTATAAATTTCTAAATACAAAATCATCTTTATTGGAGACAATATTTCTTATGCTTCCAATAATACCCGTTAGTCCCTTCGACTATCCGGTCTCTTGTTAATGGAAAATATCCTGTCAGTGGAGCAGTCATACCGCAAACATTAAGCATAAAATTTTTACCACCATTGTTACCATATTGTCGGACGTTAGCAAGTGTCAGAGGTTTATAAAATCTGATGACTAAACGTCATATTTACACGCCATATTTTTAACATAGGTCAATTAGGCTAATGAATCTATCTCACTTAGAGCCAAACCCACCAGACCATGAAAAAAACTTCAGCGATAGAGCTATAACCCGCTTGTTTATCTGTTGTGACGCATCCAGCTTTCGCTGTGACTACCTTGCCCGGATGGGTAAGTTGAAAGTGGTTTGATCACTTTCTTGATGTTGATCAGTTTTATCTGATTAAGCCTCTTCGGTGGGTTACTCTGGACTTAAAGCAAATTCAGGAGTCATTGCCCCTGTGGAGACTTCGAGCTATGCAAATTACCAGCGATATCCCACTCCAAAGTTGACTACTGGGTAATATTTCAAAACTTTAACTTTGTCTTCAATCTTGATCTTCTCTTTATCGATATCCGTTTTTGAAACAGTTCCGGTTGACTCGTATAAATTGATTTTTGTATTGATTACCCTAACACCGAAATCATTAAAAAAAGTGAATCCAGAGTCTTTGTCAGACTTAGTTGAGTAGCCAATGCCGATATAGGGAGCAGTGTTGCCCAAGTCAATCGAAGCGGAAAATTTCACGTTGTTATAAGTGGTGTTTCCAATGGTCACACTGCCTGTGGGGCGGGCAGAAAAAGCAAGTTTATTAGTGCCAGTTTGCAAACCTGTAGTCACACGAAAACCACTGTTCTCACTTGGGAACCAATCTGCCAGAATGCTTAAATTTTCTAATTTCAGGTCTATAGAACTGGTTGCAGAAGAAGAATTGTTTCCTGTTTTGTTCAAGTTCGCTGAACTGTAAACAACACGTGCGTCAAATGATTTATTCATTTGAAAAGCAGAACCTATAAGCAAACCTTGAGTACCAACCCCTCCAAAAATACGGGGATTTTCTATTAATGGTTTTTCAGCAAAAGTAGATGTTTGCGCATGAGAAGAATTGAAATCTCCCACAATAAACGCTAACAAACCGTAGAGAAAAAATGGTGAGGCGAATAGGACACAGAAATTGCTCCAAAAATGATTGGTATTTTTTATCCAGTAACCGCAAAAAAACTTTCGCCAAATGGGGGTTAATTCAGCTTATTTGCTGCGCGTACTATATTTACATCTTAGGTGATTAAGCCTCTTGGGGGGGAGTAATCTGACTCCAAAGACAAACCAAAGGCAGGATTTTCCAACATGAACAATGTTGACCCCCAACCGCAGTCCAGTTTGTCATAAGCCTAATTTTTGAGCCAGAGAGCAGGTAAAAAATCAAAAAATTATGGTGGCGTGCGGGATGTGGACTACGCTCGACTGAGACCGCCTAGTCAAACTCAAATGTGGTAACTTGACAGCAAAACCTGCCAAAAGTCCACAAACCCTATTGACTTGGCGGAAACGAAGGGATTCGAACCCTTGATGAGGCTCAACACCCCATACTCCCTTAGCAGGGGAGCACCTTCGGCCACTCGGTCACGTTTCCAGCTGATTAATTATGCCTGATTCTTCTCTAAGTCAAAGGCTTTGTGTAGCGCACGTACAGCCAACTCAAGGTATTTCTCGTCGATTACCACGGAAGTTTTGATTTCGCTGGTGGAAATCATCTGGATATTGATACCTTCGGCACTGAGAGATTCAAACATGCGACTGGCCACGCCCACATGGCTGCGCATACCGATACCCACAATAGACACCTTGCAAATCTTGGCGTCTCCGATGACTTCGGGTGAACCCAAGGCGGGCATCACTTGTGTTTTCAGCAACTCCATGGCGCGTGCATGGTCGTTGCGGTTGACGGTGAAGCTGAAATCGGTCAAACCACCTTTACTGATGTTTTGAATAATCATGTCCACTTCAATATTGGCATGGGCTATGGCGCCCAAAATTTTGTAGGCAATGCCGGGTTTATCGGGCACGCCAATGATGGAAATTTTGGCTTCGTCACGTGTGAAGGCAATGCCCGATACGATGGCTTGTTCCATTTGTTCGTCTTCCTCAAAAGTAATCAAGGTACCTGATTTGGCTTCCTCGTTGATATCGATGTCCCATGGGGTGAAGCTTGAGAGCACACGCAGAGGCACTTTGTACTTGCCAGCAAATTCCACAGAGCGGATTTGCAATACCTTGCTGCCAAGCGAAGCCATCTCCAGCATTTCTTCAAAGCTGACGGTATGCAAGCGTCGTGCTTCGGGGACCACGCGGGGGTCAGTGGTGTAAACGCCATCTACATCGGTGTAAATCAAACACTCGGCCGCTTTCATGGCCGCAGCCACAGCAACAGCAGAAGTATCAGAACCACCTCGACCTAGAGTGGTGATATGGCCATCAGAATCGACACCTTGAAAACCGGTGATGATGACCACTTTGCCCGAAGTCAAGTCTGCACGCACACGACTGTCATCAATGGATTCAATACGTGCCTTGGTAAAAGCACTGTCAGTGCGAATAGGTACTTGCCAACCGGCATAGCTGACAGATGGCAACCCCTCGGCCTGCAAAGCAATAGCGAGCAATGCAGAGGATGCTTGCTCGCCCGTGGCAGCCAAAGCATCCAACTCTCTGAAGTAATCGGTGTGACTGGCCTCTGGTGCCAATTCCTTGGCCAAGCCCAACAAACGGTTGGTCTCTCCACTCATGGCTGAAGGAACAACCACCAGTTGGTGACCTGCTTTGGCCCATTTGGCCACGCGTTTAGCGACATTGCGTATGCGTTCGGTTGACCCCATGGAGGTGCCACCGTATTTATGAACGATCAGTGCCATCGTGGTAGAAGATATGTCTATGCAAAAGCTATCGATTGTACCAATCGATATGGTCGCCTGATCTGCGCACAAAACCATCACCTACTTTGATGTCAATCTGGTGGCCTCGGCTACGGCATGCGTCAATTTGATGCAGTAACTGCTCAAGTTGCGCCGTACTGCACGACACACCTCGCTGCAATAACCAAGCACGCAACACATTGGCTTGACGCGGCAAATTCAGTTGCTGAACAGCCACCAAACGGGGTGGCACTCCAGTGTGTTGCAAATCTATGCTTGCCATGTCATCCAACACCGCTTGCGCTTGGGCCACATGGCGGGCACTGCGCCCAAAAGTTTGTCGAAAAGCAGGAAAGGCTTGCTCCAAAATAGGCAAGAGTTGATGGCGTATGCGGTTGCGGGTGTAGCGCTGGTCTTGGTTAGTGGGGTCTTCTACCCATGACACGCCCTCTTGTAACAGCCATTCACGTAACTGTTTGCCTGGTACTTCCAACCATGGACGGTGAATACGTATGCCAAATCGCTCGGCTACAGCGGGCATGGCTGACAAGCCTGGTAAACCAGCGCCCCTGGACAATGCCAACAAAACAGTTTCCACTTGGTCATCTGCATGTTGCGCCAAGACCATGTCTTTGATATGACCATCCCAGTGGGTTTGCAACACCTGAGCAAAAGCTTTGTAACGTGCTTGCCTCGCTGCATCCTCAGGGCTTTCGCCAGGGGCAGGTTGGGCTTGAACATGGGTGACCACCAAAGGCACTGACCACAGCTCACACACTGTTTGACAGTGCAAGGCAAAGGCATCTGCTGCCACTTGTAAACCATGGTGTACATGAATGGCCCGCACTTGACCCGGCCATCGCCGAACGCAAGCAAGTAACAAGGCGCAGGAATCAGCGCCGCCACTCAAGGCAACCGCAAACGGCAATGAAGGTGAAAAGTGTGCGAGGGAGGGAGGAGCCAAGTTAGCGGACGTCGACCTTGGTGTCATTGAACCGACCGTAGCTTTGTAAGCGCTCGTAACGTCTGTCAAGCAACTCTTTCACTTTGAGGTCGGTGACTTGACGCCATGCATCATTGAGACCGCGTTTAAGTTGTGAAGCCATTTGCTTGGTATCGCGGTGGGCACCTCCCACGGGTTCGTTCACGATTTTGTCCACCAAGCCCAGGGCTTTTAAGCGGTGCGCTGTGATGCCCAAAGCGTCTGCTGCATCCGATGCGCGATCCGAGGTTTTCCACAAAATGGATGCGCAACCTTCGGGACTGATGACAGAGTAAATGGAGTACTGCAGCATCAACAATTGATCAGCTACGCTGATAGCCAAAGCACCGCCAGACCCCCCTTCACCAATGATGGTAGTGATGATGGGTACTTGAAGTTGCGCCATCTCAAAGATGTTGCGACCAATGGCTTCGCTTTGGCTACGCTCTTCGGCGTCAATGCCTGGGAAAGCACCAGGTGTGTCCACAAAGGTGAACACGGGCAGTTTGAATTTTTCTGCGGTCTTCATCAAGCGCAAAGCTTTGCGATAGCCTTCGGGCCGGGTCATACCGAAGTTCCGTGCAGTACGTTCTTTGGTGTCACGGCCTTTTTGTTGGCCAATCACCATGCAGGCATTGCCATTGAAGCGCGCCAAACCACCAACGATGCTTAAGTCATCCGCAAAATGTCTGTCGCCATGCATCTCTACAAAATCGGTGAATATCTCGCTGATGTAGTCAAGGGTATAGGGTCGCTCTGGGTGACGCGCAATCTTGGTGATCTGCCAAGGTGTGAGATCACTGTAAATGTCTTTCGTCAGTTGCTGGCTTTTTTTGGCAAGCTGGTCTATTTCATCGGAAATATCCACGGCAGACTCGGTTTGCACATACCTGAGTTCTTCGATCTTGCCTTCGAGTTCGGCAATAGGTTGCTCAAAATCGAGAAAAGTTTTTTTCGCCAATCGTCTCTCCTTGCGCCTGTACGCCTGCGGCAAGCTTAGTAAGCCACCGGCTGCGGGTCTAGCGAGCGCCAAATATACCAAGTTGCCACACTGCAGTACGGCGCCCAAGCAGCAGCCACTTCTCTCGCATCGCTGCGGCTGACGGATTCGCCGGAGAAATAGTTGTGACTGATGCCGTTGATCAGTCCTACATCGTCCAAGGGCAACACATTGGGACGCATCAGGTAAAAAATCAAAAACATCTCCGCTGTCCAGCGGCCAATACCGCGAATTGAGACCAGTTCGGCAATGATGGCTTCATCGTCCATGTCAGCCCATTGGCGTGTATGGACTGTGCCATTTGAAAAATGCAAAGCCAAATCCACCAAATACTCGACCTTGCGCGTAGACAGTCCGGCAGCACGCATGTCATCCACTTTGAGCTTTAGTACATAAGCTGGTGTGATTTTTTTAGGCAAGGCAACAAACCTGTCCCATACCGATTGGGCAGCTTTGACCGATATTTGTTGCCCCACAATGCTTCTGGCCAAGGTGACAAAGGCGTCACCGCGAGACTCTAGGCAAGCATCGCCAAATTGCGGAATAAGTCGACGCATCACACGGTCTTTTTTGGCCAAATGCTTACAAGCCTCCTCCCAGTAAGGGGGTACTGCACGCTTGACAGGCAAACTGGTCACCATCAGGCACGCTCCCATTGGGTGCCTTGGGGCGAGTCTTTCAACACCACACCCATATCACTCAAGGTTTGTCGAATCCGATCAGCTTCAGCAAAGTTTTTTTGGGCCTTGGCTGCAGCACGGGCTTCGATCAAAGACTGAATTTGGGTCTCATCCACATCGCTACCTGCTTGTAAAAAATCTTGTGGCGAAGTTTGCAGCAAACCCAGCACACCACCCAAGGCTTTGAGCAAACCCGATAACTGTGAGGAGTGAGTACGGTTGACCTCTGCGGCCAGTTCAAACAAAACCGCCACGGCCTCTGGGGTGCCAAAGTCTTCATCCATGGCGACTTTGAAGCGGGCCGCATAACTGTCTTGCCAATCAATGACAAGCTCATCGGGCTTGACTGCTTGCAAGGCCGTGTAAAGCCGCTTTAAAGAAGAACGTGCGTCATCCAAATGCACATCGCTGAAATTCAAAGCACTGCGGTAGTGGCTACGCACCACAAAGAAACGCACAACCTCAGGGGCATACAGCTTCAACACTTCGCGAATAGTGAAGAAGTTATTCAAACTTTTGGACATCTTCACGTTGTCCACATTGATGAAACCGTTGTGCATCCAAATACGTGCCATGGGGTGGCCATGGACCCCCTCGCTTTGAGCGATTTCGTTTTCATGGTGAGGAAACTGCAAATCTGCACCACCCCCATGGATATCAAAACTTTGCCCCAGCAACTCGCAAGCCATGGCCGAACATTCGATATGCCAACCTGGACGTCCTGCGCCATAAGCACTGTCCCATTTCACCTCAGGGGGCTCATCAGCTTTGGCAGATTTCCACAGCACAAAATCCAAAGGATCGTCTTTGCCATCAAGCACTGCAACCCGCTCACCGGCATGCAACTCATCCAGCGATTTGCCAGAAAGTTTGCCGTAGCCTGCAAATTTGCGCACAGCGTAGTTGACGTCCCCACTGGGTGCGCGATAGGCCAATCCTTTGTCTTCCAGTTGCGCGATCAGCGATAGCATTTGCGGCACATAGTCGGTCGCGCGCGGTTCTAGGGTTGGACGTTCAATACCCAAGGCATCTGCATCTTGGTGTAAAGCCGCAATCATGCGGTCGGTCAATGCGCGAATGGTTTCACCGTTTTCCAGGGCACGGCGGATGATTTTGTCATCGATATCAGTGACGTTTCGTACATAAGTGACCTGATAGCCACTGTGGCGCAACCAACGCTGAACCACATCAAAAGCCACCATAGAGCGAGCGTGTCCAAGATGGCAAAAATCGTAAACTGTCATGCCGCACACATACATGCGCACCTGCCCAGGTATCAGGGGCGACAAGTTTTCCAACGCACGGCTTAAAGTGCTGTAAATGCGGATGGTCATGTGAGAAAAACGGCGCTTGCCACAAGGCAAGATGAACAAAGGACAGAGAAAAACTCTCTACTACAATGACTGCAGTATATCGATCCCTTGCTGTGTAAGCATTTTTTTGAACAGATGCTTGATTGAATTCCATGCAACGCTCTTCCCTGTTTTTTTCGTTTCCCACTGTGACGGCTTGGCGTCTTGTCCTGACCTGCCTGCTGCTCTTTGTGGTTTCAGGTGTACAAGCACAAACCTCCAGCACGATTCAACTCAAAGGCACACCGCATGAGGAAGTGCAAAAAGCCATGGGCCAGCGCAAATGGGACAAGGCCTTAGAGCAGGTCGACGCCTACTTACTAGAACGCCCACGCGATCCGCAAATGCGTTTTTGGCGCGCGCGCATGTTGGAGCAACTCCAGCGCCCTGAAGAAGCTTTTGAGGTGTACGAAGAACTGGCCCAAGATTACCCAGAGTTGCCAGAAGTACAAAACAATTTGGGTGTGATGTACGCCGCCAAGGGGAACTTAGATATGGCCAAATATGCCTTTGAGCAAGCCCTGCGCAACGACCCCACGTATGCCACTGCGCATGAAAATATGGGTGATATTTTGTTGCACCTGGCTCGCCAGTCCTATGCAAAGTCCGCCCAACTCGACCCTGCTTCAGCCAAATCGGCACAGCAAAAAATACTCGGTCTTAACCCCGTTCTTCAACTCACATTGAGCGTCCACAAATGATTCTTCGCCGTTACTTCTTGGGCTTGGCACTCACCCTTTCGGGTTTGTCCTTAGCCCATGCGGACACCCCAGCCGCCGCCGCCCCCCAAGTCAAATTCACCACCAATCTAGGTGAGTTTGTGGTTGAACTCTACCCTGACAAAGCACCCAACACGGTGGAGAATTTTCTGGGCTATGTGCGTGATGGTCACTACAACGGAACCATTTTTCACCGCGTTATCAATAACTTCATGATCCAAGGTGGCGGCTATGACGCACGCTACATGGAAAAACCAGCCCGCCCTCCCATCAAACACGAAGGCGCGGAAGTGAAAGCCAAAGGGGGTCCCACCAACACCGTGGGCACCATCGCCATGGCGCGTACGAATAACCCCCACTCGGCGTCTTCACAGTTTTTTATCAACGTCAACAACAACGACTTTCTTAATCACACGGCCCCCTCTGGACAGGGTTGGGGTTATGTGGCCTTTGGCAAAGTGGTCAGTGGCATGGAAGTGGTTAACAAAATCAAACTCACCCCCACCGGTTCGGGAGGTCCTTTCCCTACCGATGTTCCGCAAACCCAGGTCGTGATCCAGTCCGCCGCTTCAGTGAAATAACACCATGTCAAACCCTCACGTTGAATTGCATATCCAAGACCACGGCGTCATCACCCTAGAACTGGATGCCGAAAAAGCGCCCAAAACCGTGGCCAACTTTTTGGCTTATGTAGAAAACGGACATTACGACCAAACCATTTTTCACCGCGTGATTCCTGGTTTCATGGTGCAAGGCGGTGGCATGTCTGTTGGCATGAAAGAAAAAAAGACCGGTGAAAAACTGGAAAACGAAGCCCACAATGGCCTAACCAATGATTGCTATACGGTTGCCATGGCGCGTACCAGCGATCCGCACTCAGCCACATCGCAGTTTTTCATCAATGTGAAAGACAACGATTTTCTCAACCACACTGCACCCACCGGCAACGGTTGGGGCTATGCGGTATTCGGCAAAGTCATCAGTGGCACCGAGGTGGTGGATGCTATTTGCAAAGTCAAAACAGGGCGCAAAGGTTTTCACGATGATGTCCCCAATGAAGACGTGATCATCGAAAAAGCGGTGCAACTGTCTTAAGCCATTAACGCCAGCGGTGACTGCTTTATGAAGCCCGATCTGGCCACACCGCTCGCTCGTGTTAATGCCCGCGCTTGGCGACATCTCACTTTCATCTCCGACTTGCATTTGCAATCGGGCGAGTTGTCTACGTTTCAAGCTTGGGCGCAAGCGATGCACAGCCTGCAAACCGATGCTTTGTTTATTTTGGGTGATCTGTTCGAGGTCTGGGTAGGTGACGATATTTTGGCTGCGCCGGAAGGCGCGTTTGAACGACAGTGTTGCAGCGTTTTAAGTGAATTAGCCCAACGCTTGCCTGTGTATTGGATGGTGGGCAACCGGGATTTTTTATGGGGCCGCCAGGCAGCTGAAACAAGCGGTATGCAAACCCTGCAAGACCCTTGCCTTGTAGACACATCACAAGGCCGTTGGTTGTTAAGCCACGGTGATGCACTCTGCACAGCTGACACTGCCTACCAAGCCTTTCGAAACGAAGTGCGTTCGTCGGCGTGGCAATCTGCTTTTTTGTCACAACCCTTAGCCAGTAGATTGGCAGCAGCACGGGCCATGCGCGCACAAAGCGAAGCGTTGAAACAGTCTCATGATGTTTGGGTAGATGTTGACAAAGAAAGCGCTATACAAACACTGCAGCACCACCATGCAAGCGTGCTGATACATGGGCATACCCATCAACCTGCGTTGCACGCATTGACGCCAGACCATCAGCGCTTGGTGCTAAGCGATTGGGACGCCAGCGCCACGCCCCCTCGGGCACAGTGGCTGACTTGGCAAGACGGACAAGGTTTTTCGCGGACAACGGTACTTGGTTAAAAAACCCCGGCTCGCGAGCTATTTTTTAAGCAACACTTTAAGCACGGCTTGTACCCGCTTGGCCTGGTCTTCAGCGTAGGGACTGGCCAGCACTTGCGCCATGTCGCTCGCCCAAGTTTGGGCTGGGCCAGCGTCGTTGCGCTTTGTCAGCAACTGGAGTTGCAGCATGCGGCGGGCATCCAGATGCGCGGCAGGCGTGGGCACTTCAGCAGCAATTTCCAAACGCAGTAACGCTTGGTCTGGGTTGCCGGCAGGCGCGGCTTGTAAGGCCTTGACCCAGTCTTGCCTTTGCTGCGTGCTCAAGCGAGCACCTAATTCTTTGGCAGGCGGCATGTGCTCTGGCTGGCGTTGCTGCCACGCACCCAACAAATGAACCAAGGTTTCGCCATGGGCTTGCATAGCCAATTTGCGCAAAGCCATGTCCGCTTGTTCCAAGGCGTGGCGTTGTGCTCGAAATGCCACATCACCTAAACGCGGGCCGCGTGGCTCAAAAGCCGGTTTGTCTCGGTGAACACGAGGTGCGCTCTTCTTGTCACCCAAACGTCCTGCAGTTGCTGGCTCGGTTTTCTTTTGACCAGGCCTGTCGTCACCGCGCACTGCCACCAGTTTTTTCGCAACAGCAGTCGTAGCGGGTTCAGAGGTGGCAGTTTCAACCGGGTGTGCCACAACATTTGCAGGCTGACTGGCAGCGACCGAATGCACCTCGGCCATGGCTTGGCGAATTGCTGATGCATCACCTTGCGCAATGGCTTTTTCAAGCGCAGCAGCAGCGGCCAACACGGCCTTGTCATGCTCTGAGAGGTTTTGCGCAGGCACTGCACTGCGAGATGGTGTTTTGCGGCTGAACGCTTCGTCCAAAGGTTGGCGAAACGCATCCCACAGTTTTTGTGCCAGTTTGCGGTCCACAGGAACCGCTTGCGATTCGGTTTGCCAGCGTTGTTGCAAAGCCTTAACAGCATCAATGCGTAATTGTGGCGCATCACCTAAAGCCTTGGCTTCTTCGATCATGGCACGGCGTAACGCAATGCTTTGGGTTTGAGCAGCTTCCAAAGGTGCATGGGCAGCTTTGATGGCAGCCTTCCACTGGGTTTGCATATCGGCAAACGCTTTTTCACTCAGATGCCCGCTGTTGCGCCAACGCTCAGAGAATTGATGTAACTCGCGGGCTTGGGTTTTCCAATCGGTGTCACTTAGGTGGGCTTGTGTCCAAGCCGATACTTCTGCAAGCAGTGCCAAGCGCCCTTCTTTGTGCGCAGCGCTTTCAGCCTTGGCTTTTTCCAGCCATGCCTGCACAAAGGGATAAGCGCGGTTGCAGGCTTGGTCAAATCGCTTCCATAGGCCGTGGTTGGGCAAGCCCCCTTGATCGGTTTTTTTCCATTCCTCGCGCAATTGACGAAGTGTGTCTTGCAATTTGCGACCACCCATGGCCGGCACCCATTGGCTGTAATCCACAGGCGAAACTTCGGGCGCAGGGGCAGAAGTGACTTCGGCAGAAGAACTTGTGACAGGGTCGAGAGGGGGTGAAGCTGTAGAGGCTGCAGCGCTTGGCGGTGGTTGCAATAAAGCTTCAGCCTTGGAAACAAGTTTCACGCGTATTTCATCGGCATGCTTGCGCTGCCATCCCTCCAACTCAGCTGCTGCTGCCAATGCGGTTTGCACTTGTTGCGACAAGTGGGGTTCAAGCACCAAAGCTTTGGTTTTCAGCGCAGCGCGCAGCTGCGTAGCAGCGCTGGACATGGCTTTGCTGTGCCCCAATGCAACCTCTTTTTCAAGATGCTGCAACAGTGTTGGCACTTGCTCAGCCACTTGGCTGGCTTGATAAGGCTCGGGTTTTCTGGGTGTTGCGGTAGGCACAACAGGTACAACCACCGTTTCTCCGCGGGCTTGACGCAGCTGATCAGCCCATGCGGGCACCGCAGGCAACGGCAATTCAGGGTCTTGAGCCGCTGATTGGGTTTGCGCCAAGGCGGCAGAGAACGCCTCCCACACCAAAGGCATGAGCTTGGTGGTTTCTGATACCAATAATGGGTATTTGGGGTCCACGCTAGGCCAATGCACATCGTTTTGCAATGCTTCAAACTCGTTGTGCAAACGCTTTAAATCGGCTTGCAAGCCAGTTTGCTGCTCTAAGGCTTCTTGCCATGACTTGGTGGAAAGAACCTCAATACGTTGGGTCAACAGCAAAGCGGTTTCACGTTGTACTTGGGTGCGGTGCTCGAGTTCTTCCACATGTTTAATACGCTCAGCCAAGCCTTGTCGCAATCCAGCCAGTGGTTCTCTTGACAGCGGTGCGCCTGCTTTGGCGGCATCACGCTGCCAAGCCATGGCGTCCACCACTTTGAAGGGACTGGACTGCAATAAAAGCTGTGCTTTATCCGCCCACTCCTGGGCCAACATGTCTTGGGATTTGGCGCGCTTGATATCGTCGAGTTTTTCGCGCAAAAGCTTGGCTGCGCCTTTGTCACGGGCACTCATTTCCTTCAAAACTTGCTGCATGAGCTGGGGTGAAGGGTCGCTGGCCAACCAGTCACGCAAACGCGCAGACCGCTCACCAGAGGTGGGGGCCGTCAATGCGCCAGCGGTCATGGCATCTAAAGTAGGCAGATCGGGGGTACTGTCAGAAGACGTTGTCACAGTGTTTCATTGGTTGGTTAAGCCCATCCAAGGGCAAAACAGCTATTGTGACAGGGCTGCAAGGGGCAAGCTTAAAATACGCTGATGTCTTTCTATGAATCTTTTCGCCAAGCAGTACGGGTTTTTATCTCAGACGTGGGCGATGGTTTTTTTCTGATCACCCACAGCGGTTTGGCTTTGCTGGGCTTAGGTGTTTTTTGCGCCATGGTCTTGTTTGGCACCCAACCCGATTTACGCTCTGCCGCTGAGGTTGAGTTGATTGACTGGCTGCAAACCCGCCATGACATCGACATCAGCTTTGACAACAACGCGGATGCGGTTGACCGCGCCACAGCAGCCGACCCGCGTGACCTACCCAAAGACCAAGCCAATATCGCCATGTGGCTGAGCCGCAAATACCACGTCGCGCCCGAGCCCATCAGTGCCTTGGTTGCGGAAGCTTTTGAGATAGGGCCTCGCAACCGGCTCGACCCAACACTGATCCTGGCGGTCATGGCTATCGAATCCAGTTTCAACCCCTTTGCCCAAAGCACGGTCGGCGCACAAGGTTTGATGCAAGTTCGCACAAAGGTCCATACCGACAAGTACGAAGACTTTGGCGGTGATTTAGCCGCTTTTGACCCCATCGCCAATTTGCGTGTGGGTGTTGAAGTGCTGAAAGAATCCATTGCCCGTAACGGCTCGGTAGAAGCGGGACTTCGCCAATATGTGGGCGCTGCCAACAGCGGCGAAGACGGTGGCTATACCGCCAAAGTGCTGGCTGAACAACACCGCCTCCAAGAAGTTGCACTTGGGCATCTCGTGCCAGTGATGACCGCTAAACCTGCCGACAGTGATAAACAAGGATTACAAAAACTGTGGGACAAAGCCAAGCAATTGGCTACCTTTGATAACCAACCCTCTGAATAAGAAAGTCCATCCATGTACCACCGCCAACATTTGGTCGAGCAAAGCGACCCCGAACTCTGGGCCGCCATCCAAGCGGAAAACGCCCGCCAAGAGCACCACATCGAATTGATCGCGAGTGAAAACTACGCCTCTCCCGCAGTGATGGCAGCGCAAGGCTCGCAACTCACCAACAAATACGCCGAGGGCTACCCTGGCAAGCGCTATTACGGTGGGTGTGAAAACGTGGACGTGGCCGAACAACTGGCCATCGACCGCGTCAAGCAAATCTTTGGTGCTGAAGCCGCCAATGTTCAGCCCCACTGTGGTGCCTCTGCCAACCAAGCGGTGTTCTTGGCCTTTTTAACCCCTGGCGATACCATCATGGGCATGAGCTTGGCTGAAGGCGGTCACCTCACCCACGGCATGCCGCTCAACCTGTCGGGCAAATGGTTCAAGGTGGAAAGCTATGGCCTGAACGCCAAAGAAGAAATCGATTACGACGCCATGGAAGCCAAGGCGCGCGCCACCAAACCCAAGCTCATCATCGCGGGTGCGTCGGCATACAGCTTGCACATTGACTTCGCCCGCTTTGCCAAAGTGGCCAAAGAGATTGGTGCCATCTTCTTGGTCGATATGGCGCATTACGCGGGTTTGATTGCAGCGGGTGTCTACCCCAACCCTGTGCCCCATGCCGACGTGGTCACCTCCACCACCCACAAGAGCTTGCGCGGCCCACGCGGTGGCATCATTCTCATGAAAGCCGAGCACGAAAAAGCCATCAACAGCGCGGTGTTCCCCGGTTTACAAGGGGGTCCCTTGATGCACGTCATTGCCGCCAAAGCCGTGGCTTTCAAAGAAGCCCTGCAACCTGGCTTCAAAGAATACCAGCAACAGGTAATCAAAAACGCACAAGTCATTGCCCAAACTCTCACCGAGCGCGGCTTGCGCATCGTGAGTGGTGGTACCCAAAGCCATGTCATGTTGGTCGATCTGCGCTCGAAAAAAATCACCGGCAAAGCGGCTGAAGCGGCCTTGGGTAACGCCCACATGACCATCAACAAAAACGCCATCCCCAACGATCCCGAAAAGCCCATGGTCACCAGCGGCGTGCGCATTGGCACCCCTGCCATGACCACACGCGGCTTCAAGGACGAGGAAGCGCGCGCCACAGCTCACTTGATCGCTGATGTGCTTGACAACCCACAAGACGAAGCGCACATCGCTGCGGTGCGCGCCAAGGTGCATGCCCTGACCAGCCGCTTCCCGGTCTACGGCTAAACCACCATGAAATGTCCTTTTTGCGGCCATGTGGAGACCCAAGTGATGGAGACCCGCATGTCCGAAGAAGGGGATTCGATTCGCCGCCGCCGTTCATGCAGCCACTGCGAGAAGCGTTTCACTACCTACGAGCGCGCCGACGTCAGCTACCCTGCGGTCGTCAAAAAAGATGGACGGCGCATCGAGTACGACCGCACCAAATTACGAGGATCGCTCAACCTGGCTTTGCGCAAACGCCCAGTCAGTACCGAACAAATCGATACCGCCATTGAACGGATAGAAGAAAAACTGTTGGCACTGGGACAGCGCGAGGTGGTGTCCAACCGCATTGGCGAGTTGGTCATGCGCGAACTCAAAAAACTCGACAAAGTGGCCTATGTGCGCTTTGCCAGTGTGTACCGCAGTTTTGAGGATGTCGACGAGTTCAAAACCTTGGTCGATGAATTTCGCCGCTAGTTTCTTTGTCATTCCATCACCTCTCACAGGTGAACAGCGCACACCATTGATGACCCACGCCGTTGCAAGATGGCGTTCATGCAAAACCCTGGTTACTGCTCCATCACTTTTTCACGCGACCGTGGCTTCACCCTGACCGAGCTGCTCATCGCCATGGGCTTGGTCAGCGCCATGCTCATGGTGGCAAGCCCATGGCTACAGCATTGGGTATGGCGGCTGCAAGTCGAAACAGTGGTGCAGTCTTGGAGCGCCGACTTACAAAGCGCACGCTTGCAAGCCATGCGAAGCGGTCAAGCTATGCGATTACAGCGTTTGAGTAACTGCCAAGCCCTGCCCTTGGCCATGGGTGACTGGCGGTGCGGCTGGCAGTTGCTAAAGAAAATCAACAGCTATCCTTTGCTCCTCAATACAGCGCTGGCGGGGGAGGTGTTGGTTCAGGTCAGCCCAGCACAAAACAGCTTGGATATCAACGCCTCGGGCGAGCCTGTGCTGGGTGGTTTCAGGGTTGTGGTGCAAGCCAAACGTAGCCAGTCATCGGCGACGGTGAGAGCCATTTGCATCAATATCGCTGGACGTTTGCGTGTCGTGTCAGGAAACAGTTGCACATGAACAAGCACCTGAGAAAAAGGACGGGTTATTCCACCCTTGACGCATTGGCGGGTTTGATGGTTTTGAACCTGCTGTGTTTAGGCGTTTTAGCGATGCAATGGCAAGCTTTGCAAGCCCATCGCGACGCATGGGCGCTGCAAACAGCGGTGGCACTCAGCCAAGACCTGTGGGAGCGTATGCAAATCAATCCACAAGCCGCCCAGTCTTACCAACTGCAACTGGGTCAAACCGCACCCGCCACCCAGTGTCAAAGCCAAGCGTGTACGCCAACCCAGTGGGCTCTGGCCGACTTGTACGCTTGGCAAAACGCTGTGCAACTTCGTTTACCTGGCGCAAAAACCCAGTTAAACACCGTGTCTTCATCACAAGTGCAATTGCTACTGGCTTGGCCAGTGAATGCCCTGTCTGCTTCGCTGTATCAGCCAGCAGACCAGGGTTGCCCTACACGCTTCCGATGCTGGAAAACCAGCTGGAACCTGTGAGAAGCGCTGCACCCATGGGTCAACAAGGCATGGCATTGGTGCAAGCCTTGGCAGGCATGTTGGTTTCCGCTTGGGTCATCACTGCAGCCTTTGCCGCTTTTGCTTGGGTACAAAACAACCACCTGCATCTGCAACGCATGGCTGATTTGCAAGGCCGTCTGGACGGGGCATTGACCATGATTCAAGAACGTGTGGCAAAAGCCGGTGCCCCCACCGTTCAATGGGAAGCCCAAGGCAAAGCCAGTTTGCTGTCACCTTCTGCGGTCATACAAGGCACTGACAGCAATCTGTCTTTGACCCACTCTAGCCTACTCACACCGGCAGATTGTCAAGGTCACCAAGCCACGACAGGCATATGGATACAAGACGACTTCAAACGCAGTAGCAAAAGCGAGCTCAGTTGCAAGGACAGTTTGCGCAGTAACACCAGTTACCAGGCATTGGTTGACAACATCAGCCAAGTGGGGTTTCTCTATGCACAGGTACTGTCGGGTCCTGTGGTGCAAATGCAGTGGCGCTCTGCTGCACAAGTCACCAACTGGCAAGCTGTTAGGGGTGTGCAAGTTTGTGTGCAAACCAAAACCTTGGTGGCTTACCCGTTCAATCCCACCCCGGCATGCAACACAGCGCAAATGTTGGGAACAAACGCCCTGGCCTGGCGAGGTGTGGCATTCTTGCGCCACGGTAATCCATGACAACACAGCAAGGCCTCGCCCTACCCATGGTAATGCTGTTGTCCTGCCTGTGCAGTGTGCTGGTCATGGCAGAGTGGCGCAGTTTGGCCATGGCAGAGGCTTTAGGACACAGCGCTGCACTGCGTTGGCAATTGAAACACAATGCATTCAATACGCTTCGTGCAGCGGTAGACGACATTCGCCTCAGCACCTCGGATGAACGACACCAAATGGGCGCAGCAAATGCCACCCACGCGTTTTTTCCACACAGCCCACAAGAGTGGCAGGTATTGCAGTCAAGGTTGGTATGGCAAGAGTGCATGGCAGGTATATGCCGCGCCTTAGGTAAAGACCAAGCGCTGATGGCACCTTGGTTAAACCGCATGGCACAAGCGCAAAACCTGCCCGAGGAACACAGTGTTTATTGGGTGGAAATTTTGCCCCTGTCAGCAGTTGACGCTGGCGACCCGCCCTTTCTCTATCGCATCACGGCTCTGGCACGCTTTGGCGATGATGGACCTGTATGCGCATGGCAAGCCTTGTGGCAGCCCCAATCAAGCATGGCCCCAAGCCTGTCTTCGCCTATGCATTTGGATGGTTTTATACGGTTGCTACCTCTGACACCATGAGTTCACGTTTGCAAGGTTTCACACTGGTTGAATTGATGTGCGTCCTGGCAATAGTCGCCATACTCAGCAGTTTTGCTTTACCGAGTTACCAACAAAGCCAACAGCGTAGCCAACGTACCTTGGCTAAACTCACACTGGTCAAAACCGCGCACTGGTTAGAGCGACAAGCCAATATGCTGGGCAGCTACCCCAGCTATCTTCCTGATGCTGTCTGGCAAACCCCTGAGTTGCGATACCGCTTAGCACTCCAAAGTGGTGTGAATGCTTATGTGCTGACAGCCCTGCCTGTAGGTGCGCAAACCGCAGATGCATGCGGCAGTTTGACACTGAACTCGTCAGGCGAAAGGGGGGTGCAAAACGCAAACCTCATGGCCAACCAATGCTGGGGACGCTAAGTCCGACAAGAACACGCTGATAATCCTTCCATGATTTGGTCCGACATTGACACAACTCGAATGCGCCAAGCTTTGACCTTGGCCAATCAAGCCATGTTCATCACCACGCCCAACCCCCGCGTGGGTTGTGTGATCACCTCTGCCAGTGGAGAGCTTTTAGGTGAAGGCCATACCCAAGCCGCTGGACTTGCCCATGCCGAAATCATGGCGCTGCACGAGGCCCAAGCACGCGGACACACTGTGCAGGGTTCTACCGCCTATGTCACCCTGGAGCCCTGCGCCCACCATGGTCGCACGGGCCCTTGTTGTGATGCGCTGATAGCCGCAGGCATTGCCAAAGTGGTGGTCAGTGTGCAAGACCCTAACCCGCAAGTGGCGGGTCAGGGTTTGGCTCGCTTGCGCGCTGCTGGTGTAACTGTGGATGTCGGTTGTGGTGCTGAGCAGGCCAGCGAACTCAACATCGGTTTTTTCAAGCGTATGCAGCACGGCATGCCTTGGCTTCGCATGAAATCGGCGCAATCCTTGGATGGTCAAACCGGCTTACCCAATGGGCAAAGCCAGTGGATCACCTCAGAGGAGGCGCGTGCGGATGGTCATCACTGGCGCGCCCGCGCCTGCGCGCTGTTGAGTGGCATTGGTACCGTGTTGCAAGACAACCCCTTGCTGAATGTGCGAGGCGTCAACACACCACGCCAACCCGATGTGCTTTTGGTGGATTCGCGTTTACAAACACCACTGGACGCCCGCTTATGGGAGACCCAAAGAAAAGTGGTCATCTACCACGCTGAGCGAAATGCGGCCAAAGAGGAAGTACTCAGCCAACGAGGCGCAGAGCTGGTGTATTTGCCTGGTATGGGCCAAAAGGTGGACTTGAATGCCATGGTGCGTGATATGGGTCATCGCGCCTACAACGAGGTACATACCGAAGCGGGACATAAGCTCAACGGCTCGCTGTTGAACGCTGGCTTGGTAGATGAATTGCTGATCTACATTGCACCTGCTTTGCTAGGTCCCGGACAGCCCATGGCAAGCTTGCCAAGCTTGCAGCAACTGAATGAAAAACAGGCTTGGCAATTCATCAGCCATGAACGCATAGGGGCTGATTTGCGCCTGATGCTGAGACCCCATCGCTGATCTGCCAAAATACAGCCATGTTCACCGGCATCATCACCGGCGTGGGGCGCATCGCCGCCGTGCACGACCTGGGTCGTTCTTTGGATCATGGCAAACGCCTTGAGATCAGCACACCTGCGCATTACCTCGATGATGTGGGCTTAGGAGACAGCATTGCACTGAATGGCGCTTGCATGACAGTCACCAGTTTCGATGCTGCAAACAACCTCTTCACCATTGATATTTCCGCCGAGTCGCTGGCCAAAACCGCTGGCCTAGACCATATCGGTACCGTCCTCAATCTGGAAAAAGCCCTGCGCGCCAGCGACCGCCTAGGCGGGCATATTGTGTCTGGGCATGTGGATGGCATAGGCTCTGTGTATCGCTTTGAGCAAATCGGAGAAAGTTGGTTGCTGCAAGTACTGGCACCCCCAAACCTTGCCAAATACCTTGCCTACAAAGGCTCCATCACCATCAACGGCGTGAGCTTGACGGTAAACCAAACGCAAGACACCCATGCGGGTTGTTTGATTGACATCAATTTGATCCCCCACACCATAGACAACACAGCCTTAGGGCATTTACAAGCTGGCAGCGTGGTCAACCTTGAAATCGACACCGTGGCACGTTATGTGGAACGCATGCTCAGTCTAGATACCTTTTTGAAAGCCAAGCCATGACCGCCTCTTCAGCGCCTGTTGCCATTTCCCCCTTGGCCGATATCGTGGCAGACATGAAAGCGGGCCGCATGGTCATCTTGGTGGACGAAGAAGACCGCGAGAATGAAGGGGATTTGGTGCTGGCGGCTGACCATGTCTCACCTGAAGCCATCAATTTCATGGCGCGCTATGGACGTGGCTTGATTTGCCTCACCCTCACCCGCGAACGTTGCGAATTTTTGAAGTTACCGCCCATGGTAGAGCGTAATGGCACTGTGTACAGCACTGCGTTCACTGTATCCATAGAAGCTGCACAAGGCGTGACCACAGGTATTTCTGCTGCTGACCGCGCACGCACGGTGCAAGTGGCCGTGGCCAAAAATACCACCGCCACCGACTTGGTACAGCCTGGCCATATTTTTCCTTTGCAAGCAGTCGATGGCGGCGTTTTGATGCGTGCGGGTCACACCGAGGCAGGCTGCGATTTGGCTGCCATGGCGGGTTGCTCGCCGGCGGCGGTGATATGCGAAATCATGAAAGACGACGGCACCATGGCAAGGCTACCGGACTTGATGGCCTTTGCCGCTGAACACGGCGTGAAGATTGGCACCATTGCTGACCTCATCGAATACCGCAGCCGTACCGAATCCTTGGTGACAAAAATCAGCAGCCGCCCCCTGATCACCGCCCATGGTGAATTCATGGCACATGCCTACAAAGACCTGCCTAGCGACAGCGTACATATCGCATTGGTGCGCGGCCGTTGGAGCCCCGATCAATCGGTGCTGGCGCGGGTGCACGAACCTTTGTCGGTGCTGGATGCACTCGAGCCCCACCGCGTAATGCACTCTTGGACCTTGGACGATGCACTCGCACGCGTTGCCCACGAAGGTACAGGCGTGGTGGTGTTGCTTAACTGCGGCGAAACAGGCGATCGCCTGCTGGCGCAATTTGAAGGCGTGGCGCGATCGGCCCAAGCCCCTGAGCGCGGTCGCATGGATTTACGCACCTACGGTATAGGCGCACAAATTTTGCGAGACTGTGGTTTACACAAAATGCGCCTCATGGGTAACCCCAGACGCATGCCCAGCATGATGGGCTACGGTCTTGAAATCACCGGCTACCTTTCCAAGGAATGACATGCACCACCCCGATGTAAGCGCGACACGTTCCAACATGGATGGCAGCAACCTGCGCATAGGTATCGTGCAAGCACGCTTTAACCCTGACATCACCAACGCATTGGCACAAGCCTGCCTGTCTGAACTGCAGGCTTTAAGTGTTTCCACAGATAACATCCACCATGTACAAGTGCCTGGTGCACTGGAAGTACCTGTGGCTTTGCAAGCCTTGGCACAAAGCCAGCGATTTGATGCACTGGTGGCCCTGGGCTGCATCATCCGTGGTGAGACTTACCACTTTGAATTGGTCGCCAATGAATCGGGTTCTGCCATCACCCAGTTGGCCTTGGACCATGGCTTGCCGATTGCCAATGCCATCCTCACCACAGAAAACCTGGCCCAAGCGGTTGCGCGTCAAACCGACAAAGGACGCGATGCGGCGCGCGTTGCCGTGGAAATGGCCTTGTTGATGCAAAGCCTGTCATGACAGACCACAACCTACGCAAAGCCAGTGCCCGCGCAGCACGAACACGTGCACGGGGTTTTGCATTGCAAGCGCTGTACCAATTCATGGTGGGGGGCAACCCTGCCAACGAGGTAGACACTTTCACCCGAGACCTCAGTGGTTTTCATAAAGCCGATGCAGTGCATTTCGATGCCTTGCTTCATGGCTGTGCCCAACAGGCCGCAGAACTGGATGCACGCATCCTGCCGCTGCTGGACCGCAAATTGACCGAGCTATCCCCTGTCGAGCATGCGGTGTTGTGGATAGGCGCTTACGAGCTGCAACACTGCATCGATATTCCTTGGCGTGTGGTGCTGAATGAATCTATCGATTTGGCCAAAGAGTTTGGTGGTACCGATGGCCACAAGTATGTCAACGCGGTACTCAACCAGCTGGCTTTGCAACTGCGAGCGACCGAAATGGAGGCAGATCGCAAAACCCCTGCATCTGGCTTACCCACTGCTGCGACTGAGTAAACATGCGCATCACGCAACGCGCCCAACGCATCGAGCCTTTTTATGTGATGGAGATGGCAAAAGCTGCGCAGCGCATCGCCAACGAGGTCAAACACACTGAGCGGCCCATGGTGTTTCTCAATATTGGCGAACCCGATTTCACGGCCCCCCCCTTGGTGCAAGCGGCTGCTGAACGCGCTATCCAGGATGGCCGCACGCAATACACCAATGCCTTAGGCTTGGAAGCTTTGCGTGAGCGCATCAGTGCTTGGTATGCAACGCGCTTTGGGGTACAGGTGCCGGCGCGGCGTATCGTGGTCACAGCAGGCGCATCAGGCGCATTGCTGCTGGCCTGCATGGCTTTGATTGAAGAAGGTGACGAGGTGCTGATGCCCGACCCCAGTTACCCATGCAACCGCCACTTCGTCAATGCAGCACAGGGGCGTGCCGTGCTCTTACCCACCGATACGGCGCAACGCTTTCAGCTGAGTGCGGCGCAAGTACAAACCCACTGGGGCAAGCAGACGCGTGGTGTGTTGTTGGCATCCCCCTCCAATCCCACAGGAACATCAGTCGCTGCAGCAGAATTAAAAGCCATTCACAAAGCTGTGCAACAACACGGTGGCATCACCTTGGTTGATGAAATTTATTTAGGGCTGAGCTATGACGACGCCTATGGTCAAACCGCTTTGGCCATCGACGACCAGATCATCAGCATCAACAGCTTTTCCAAATACTTCAACATGACCGGTTGGCGTTTGGGCTGGTTGGTGGTGCCCGACACCTTGGTACCCGTCATGGAGCGCTTGGCACAAAACCTGTTTATTTGCCCCAGCACTGTGGCGCAACACGCAGCTTTAGCATGCTTTGAAGCCGATAGCTTGGGCGTCTATGAAGAGCGACGTGCAGCCTTCAAAGCCCGGCGAGACCGTTTTATTCCGCAACTCAATGCCATGGGATTGACGGTACCCGTCCTGCCCGATGGTGCTTTTTACGCTTGGGCCGATTGCCGCGATGCTTGTCGTCGCTTGGGCTTGCAAGACAGTTGGGCATTTGCCGAACACCTGATGCAATATGCCCATGTGGCTGTCACACCAGGACGCGACTTTGGTGTACATACCCCAGGAGACTATGTGCGTTTCTCCACTGCGTCTTCTTTACAAGACTTAAACACGGCAGCTAAGCGGATACAAAGTCTTTTGGAGGCTGCATGAGTTTTGATTTTCCAATTCGCGTGTACTGGGAAGATACCGACGCTGGTGGCATTGTTTTTTATGCCAACTATTTAAAGTTTTTTGAGCGTGCACGCACCGAGTGGCTAAGGCATTTGGGCATCGAACAACAAGCACTGCGTGAAGCTACAGGTGGCATGTTTGTGGTGGTTGAAACCCAGCTGAAATACCACCGCCCGGCGCAATTGGACGATTTGTTAACCGTCAACGCCAGCATGCTGAACAAAGGCCGTTCCAGCTTGGTGATTACCCAACAAGCTTGGCGAAACGCCGCCACACCTGTCCTGCTGTGCGAAGGTACGATTCGCATTGGCTGGGTGCAGGCCATCAGTCTCAAGCCAGACCGAATCCCTTCTTCCATTTTGGAGCGTTTGATATGACCCAAGAGTTTTCCATTGTTCACTTGCTGCTCAATGCCAGTTGGGTGGTACAAGCGGTAGTTCTGCTGTTGTTACTGGTGTCCCTGCTGAGTTGGACCGCTATTTTTCGCAAGCTCTTGTCCTTAGGTGATGTACGGCGTTTAAACGACGAGTTTGAGCGCGAGTTTTGGTCTGGCAAAAGCCTGCAAGAGCTGTTTGCAGCGGCCCAGCAAAATGCCAAGCTGGCCGGTCCCATGGAACGTATTTTTGCCAGCGGCATGCGCGAATACCAGAAGCTGCGCGAACGCCGCATCACAGACAGCGGACTCTTGATGGATGGCGCGCGTCGCGCCATGCGCGCCAGCCTGCAACGTGAAATGGACGCGATTGAATCCAATTTATCCATGTTGGCCTCGGTGGGTTCAGTCTCACCTTATGTGGGTTTGTTTGGCACCGTGTGGGGCATCATGCATGCGTTCACAGGCTTGGCCCAAATGCAGCAAGTCACTTTGGCCAAGGTTGCGCCTGGTATTGCCGAAGCACTGGTGGCCACTGCCATTGGTTTGTTTGCGGCCATTCCTGCGGTGTTGGCCTTTAACCGTTTTTCACGCGATATAGATCGCGTGGCCAATCGGCTTGAAACCTTCATTGAAGAGTTCTCGAATATCTTGCAACGCAATGTGGGTGCGCAGGGCACCACGCTGACACGTTAAGGCGAGACTGGCCCATGTCTTCATCCATACCCCGTAGCATGCGACGTCGCACCATGAGCGACATCAATATGGTGCCATTTATTGATGTGATGCTGGTGCTGCTCATCATCTTCATGGTGACTGCACCCTTGATGGCTCCCAGCATGATTGACATACCGACAGTGGGCAAAGCCAGCGCTGCGCCCGATCAAGTCATCACGGTAGAGATAGATAAAAAACTCAAAATCACAGTGAAGTCGCGCAGTGCCTCACATGCACCCGGTACAGACACCAAACAAAGCGCCACCATGGACAACGTTGCTGCCATGGCCTTGCAACTGCAAGCTGGCAATGCAGCGACACCTGTTGTGATCAGCGCCGACAAACAAATTGCCTACGAGCAGGTGGTCAAGCTGATGGATAACTTGCAACGCGCTGGTGTGCAACGCGTGGGGCTGTCTGTGCCGGG
>Ga0214919_10001754_pt1 | contig 35035 bp, 33 predicted proteins | sample LL1503_MetaG_FD_177994 | JGI IMG/M metagenome (GOLD analysis project Ga0214919, IMG submission 177994) | Freshwater microbial communities from Lake Lanier, Atlanta, Georgia, United States - LL-1503 | ecosystem: Environmental > Aquatic > Freshwater > Lake | place: USA: Georgia | collected...
CAGACGCGTGTTCTCGTGGGCGATGATGCGAGCCCCTGCGGCCGCGGCGGTTTCGTTGTAACCGCTGCGATCCCAGCGCCAACTGGTGTTGATGAGACTGCGCAGGCGCGACCGGGGGAACTGCTGGGCCAAAAAGCCTGTCAGCGCCTTGGACGAGGCTGCCTCACCACCGTCCACCAGCAGCAGCTGGCCGCCGTCTTCGGCCACCACCACGGGTGCACCAAAACCACTCAGCAATGACAGTCCTTGGCCCAGCGGCGTCAGCTGTGGCAGATCGGCGCCGGCGTTGACAGGCAGGGGCACACTTACCTGTACGGCAAGCGCCAGCGAACCGGCCAGCAGCCCACGACGCGTCAAACGATAAGACAAGAGACCCCCACTGACAGTAGCCGGCCGATTGTAGTCAAACTGCAGCACCAACGGCAGTAGCGCGTCGCGATATAAGGCTTTTGACCAGCTCAAGGGCCGTGTGCTCGCAGGGCGGCAGTTGCACCTCAGACTGCGCCAAGGGAAGGACTCGCGGTCCCCAGCGCACCAGGTGCGCGCACCAGGTCAGGCCCGCTCCAAATGCCGGCAACAGCAACAGACCGTTGGGTGGCACCCGACCCTCCTCCAAGGCCTCGACCAGCGCCACCGGCACTGTGGCTGCGGACATGTTGCCGTAGCGATGCACGTTGGTGAACACGCGATCTGGGGGTAGGCCGGCACGTCGTGCTACGGCTTCGATAATGCGCAGGTTGGCCTGATGCGGCACGACCAGGTCCAGATCTGCTGCCGTCAAACCCTTGGCAGCCAACACGGCAGCACTGGCCTCCGACATCCCAAGCACCGCGCGCTTAAAAATTTCCTGACCTTCAAACACCCAATCGGTCACGCCCAGGCGACGCTCAAAATCAGCATAGCGACTGCCCATGCCCTGAATCACCAGCGTGCCGCGAGCAGCGGCATCGCAGCCAAGCTTCTCCGCCAGGACACCCTGCTCGGTGTCACTGGCTTCCAGCACCACGGCAGCACAGCCATCGCCAAACAGCACCGCCACATTGCGATTGGTCCAGTCCATCAACGGAGTGATGACCTCACCACCAATCACCAGCGCTCGCTGCACCACACCACTGCGGATCATGGCTGTGGCAGTACTCAACGCATACAAGAAACTGGTGCATGCCGTGTTCACATCCATAGCTGCCGCTCGCGTTGCACCCAAGCGCAACTGCAAACCCGAGGACTGATTGGGCACCTGATCGTCAAAGCTGCAGGTACCGAAGACGATCAGATCAAGGTCCGTAGCCTGCAGATCCGCTGCCGCCAGAGCGCGACTGGCCGCGACATAGGCCAACTCTTCCAGGCGCACATGTGAGATGCGACGCTCTTTGATGCCTGTGCGGGATACGATCCACTCATCATCAGTGGGCAACACGGTCGCAAGTTCGGCATTGGTCAGTACTGCGGGCGGCAGGCACTTGCCCCACCCGGTTACAGCGGCATATCGCATGCGTTTCCCTCAGCAGCAGTTACTGCCAGTAACTGTAGCAGCACAGGCTTGCCCGCCGGGCGTAACGAGTGCCACAGTGGCATCATGAATTTGCCCATCAAAACCCCAGCTCCCCGCATCAATCCTCGCAAGCTGCTACTGAGCAAGTGGACAGCCGTCGTGCCCCAACAGCGCGAAAAGCATTTCATGGTGGTGCGGCTGATAGAGCCGGAGCAGCTCGGCGCCCCTGTACAAGACATCGAACTGGAAGCGGTGTTGTCGCGGCGCAGTCAAACACTGCCTTGGCGCGAGCTGACCAACACCCAGCACTGGCAGCAGGGCTGGAAATGAGCATCACGGCTCGTGATATTGCCATTGTCGGTGCGGGCATCGCAGGCTTGGCTGCCGGGCGCGTCCTGCAGGACGCAGGGCACCGGGTACAGGTGTTCGACAAGAGCCGCAGCACCGGCGGGCGCCTGTGCACACGACGCGGTGAAGACTGGCAGGCAGATCACGGGGCCCAGTACTTCACTGCCCGCCACCCGCTATTTGCCGCCGAGTTGCAACGCTGGACTGATGCCGGCGCTGCAGCGCTGTGGCAGCCGCGCTTGATCACCCTGGGGGGCGACGGCCAACACACTTTGAACCCTGCAGTTCAACGCTATGTTGGCGCGCCGCGCATGGGCGCACCGGCAAAGCTGCTGAGCACGGGGCTGACCGTACATACCCAATCCACCATCAACTGTCTGCAGCGGCTCAATGGACTCTGGCAGTTGCAGAGCGCAGAACACGGGCTCTTGCCAACAGGCTTTGACACCGTACTACTGGCGCAACCGGCGGCCCAAGCGGCCACCTTACTTGGCACCACACAGTCACCGCTGGCGGCCTTGGCCGACAGCGTAAAGATGCGCGGCTGTTGGGCATTGATGCTGCGCTTTTCAGCGCCAGTCGCGGTGGACTTCGATGCTGCCTTTATCAACAAGGGAGCACTGGGTTGGATGGCACGCGACAGCCACAAACCCGGGCGCATTGGTCAAGAGACCTGGATTGCACAGGCCACTGCTGTATGGAGCGAGGCGCATATCGAGGCCACAGCTGATGAGGCACTGGCACTGCTGCTGCCCGAGTTCAGTGGGTGGACCGGCGCAGTGCCCGACCAGACCAGTGCACATCGCTGGCGTTATGCCGACTGCGAACAGCCCGCCAACCTGGGCTGTGTGTGGTCGGCCGACGAGCAACTGGGAGTCTGTGGCGACTGGCTCAACGGCGGCCGTGTGGAGGGCGCTTGGCTCAGTGGCCGACAGCTTGCTCTTGAGGTACTGGGCTGCTGAAAGCGCGCAGCAGAGCCTCTGCAGTCAAGGTCCAACCAAAGAATGATTCCACATTAAAAATAGTTGCCGCATGGGCCTCGGGCGGACCGGCTTGCATGGCGCCATCAGTGACCAGCAACGGCCAATACTCCTGAAAATAGGCGTCGCGTAACGTGCTCTCGACGCAAACGTTGGTCGCAATGCCCACAAAGAACAGGTACTGAATACCGCGCACACGCAAAGTCGCATCCAGCGTGGTGCCGGCAAAACCGCTGTACCGCGTTTTAAGTACCACCACGTCGCCGGCTTGCGGCGCCAACTCATCCACAATCTGAAAGTCCCAAGTCCCTTCCACCAGCAACTGGCCCCGCAACTCGGGCCGTGCGCGCATCAAACACAACGCTGTTTCTTTGCGCGGATTGGGAGAGCGTTCACCTCCGCCGTTGCTCAGGTCAGGTTTATAACCGGTTTGGAGGTACACGACCGGCACGCCGCAGGCACGCGCAGCCGGCAGCAACTGCCCAATGGTGCGAGTCACTGCAGCAGCACCACTGATGTCGACACCCGCCAGGTCCAGCAAGCCCGCAGAGCTGGCAAACGCATTTTGCATGTCCACGACAACCACCGCTGCACGCGACAGGTCGATCTGCAAAGGTTCTGGCCGGGTTTCCAAGGTCAACATGAGACTCTCCTGCAATGTCGGTCGATTGTGTAGGGCCAAGGCTTACCCGGCAAGCCGCGGCGAACGACCAAAGTAGTGATTTTGCGCTACCCTGCGCGCCGAACCGACCATTACTGGCTATCAATGCAACAGGCCGATCCACAGAGCAGAATAGCCCCCGCCACGGGGCACTTCAGGAGACTGGCTGTCTGTCTGTTGGGTCTGCTGCCCGTGGGAACCAGCCTGTGGTCGCAGCAGATGTTCGGTGAAGTCTCATTCGAACAGTTCATCTACCACCTGCGCTTCGGCCGCCAAGGCCTACTCAAGACCGACACCGACAGCATTGAATCGTTTTTCCTGATCGGTGTGCTGCTACCGGTAGTTGGTGCGCTGCTGCTAACGCTACTGCTGTGGATGACTGACCGCTGGCTATCTGGCAGCAAGGGCTTGCACGTGCTGCGACGCAATGGCCACTGGCTGGTCATGCTGACCGGCATAGTGCTGTTCCTTGCGCACTTTAGCTTCGATGACTATCTGCAATCGCTGATCGGACCCGACGTGTTCTCGGCGCACTACGTCAAGCCAGACACAGTGCAACTAACGCCCAACGGTAGACCGCGCAATCTGGTCATCATTTACGTTGAGTCGCTCGAGGGAACGTATCAGGACAGCAGCCGTTTCGGCCGTGACCTGCTTGAACCGCTGACGCGTATGCAACAACGCTACACGTCATTCGCCAACTATCCTCAATCCAAAGGCGCGCACTGGACCATCGCCGGTATCGTAAGCACGCAATGTGGCGTGCCACTCAAAGTTGCGCTGCTGCCCTCCCCCGACGATCCGCGTGTGCACCTGCGGCAGTTTCTTCCGGGCGCTCTGTGCCTTGGCGATGTCCTGCGTCAACACGGCTATGAAAACGTGTTCCTGAATGGCCCGGACCTGGAATTTGCGGACATGGGCTTATTCCTGCGCAATCACGGCTATGACCGCGTGTATGGCGCCAAGGAATGGATCGATGCGGGCGAACCGGCAACACGCATGCGTGCATGGGGTCTGCGCGATGACCGTTTGCTGGCACGTGCGCGGACAGAGCTCGATGGCCTGATGGCTGCTGGCAAGCCTTTCAACCTCACGATCCTGACCGTAGACACACACGGGCCCAAAGGACTGATGAGCGATGAATGCCGGCGGCGTGGCGCACGCGACTTCCCCAACATCGTCACCTGTACAGCAGGCCAAGTGACCGAGTTCATCAACTACATCGAAACCCGCGGTTGGCTCGATCGCATTGCCGTGCTGGTGCAGGGCGACCATATCGCGATGGAAAACCCGATTCACGACACGCTCGAAGGCAGCGCAAACCGAGTGATCTTCAACCTGATCGCAACGCGGCCGACAGAGTTACCGCTGGGTAATGAAATCACCCACTTCGACATGTATCCAACGCTGCTCGAACTGGCAGGTCTGCATCCAGAGGGCGGTCGAATGGGGCTGGGTTGGTGCTTGCTACAGCGCTGCAACACGCCCGCCCCACCGGTTGATCGCATTGCCCAATTTAAGGAAGGACTGCTCAATCGCAGTCCTACCTACGAGACGCTGTGGCTGCCGCGCACTGCGCCCTGAAAACCTGCCAGTACTCGGACTAGCGTGCGCTACCGCTATTGGTTCCCTTGAACGCAGCCTGGAGCAAGTGCGTCAGCGTGTGCACATAGCGCAGCTTGCCGTTTTCAACGCGAAACAAATGCATGTCCGGCGCACCACTACCGCCGTTTGGGCCACCGGCACCAAAGGTGCAGAACACCATCACCGTGCCCATCACTTCGTCCACCACAAAGCGGCGATTGGTGATGTTGACACCAGCCGGCACGCCGACCTCGCAACTGTCTAACGGCGTGCCCTTGCCTGTATAAGCACCGCCTTCGATGCGCACGCAGGGAAAGCCCCACGGCACCCGATCGATCTTCTTTTCAAGGAAGGCATCCAAATAAGCATTGGCAGCAGCCACCAGTGTACCGCGGCTGTCCCGCCGCTCTGCGGCGATGGGCTCCCACTTTTCAGCGGAAGAGTACTTGAGGTAAGCATCAGCGTTGAACAGCCAATAGCCGGTGCTGGTCCACAGCGATTCCACTTCAGAGATCTTGTCGTGATTGACGCGCAGACGCGTGCCCAGCACATAGGGGGCAGCTTTATCGGTAACGATCACTTCCGTATACGACTGGCAAGTGTCGGTATCCAACACACTGCGGTGAAAGTCGATCTTCATAGGCTTGGTAACAATGCCGGTCTTGATGTCGGCTGGCGCAATGTTTTCCCAGTAGCCCACGCCTGCAGCAAGCGGCAGGCCCGACAAGTCACCCTTGGTCTGCGCAGCAATGTATAGATCCACTGCCTGCTGCAGGCCACCACGCGTACAGGAAACCTCTGCCTGTGCCGGCTTAGCCGCAAACAACGCACCGGCCAGAGCCAGCGTCAAACTCACAATCAATGAATGCTTCATGCCTGTTCTCCTTTTTCAGACGCCTGGAATAACACGCTTGCGCGTGGCACGACGATGGGCAACTTCTTGCACGTAGATCGGCGTGCGGTAGTAGCGGTCATGACCTGCGGCAATGTGCTCAGGCATCGGCAGATAATCGACCATCGATTCGAGCATCGCATCGCAACGTGCCTGCAGACCCACGCGGTATTCAGGTGCCGGAAAGATCCACATATCGTTATTGATGATGCCATTGACCACCAAGCGCCCTGCCGTCAGTGCGGTCTGTGGTCGTGCCCACAGCGGCGGCGTATCGGCAGGCGGCTGCGGCATAGCCGGGCGTGGCCCCGCCGGACGCGGCGCGGCAGCAACAGGCGGCGCCTCGTTCTTCATCGTCTCCGGACGGTAGGACTCTGTACGCCCCAGGTTAGAGGTCGTCATGCCCGGCACCAGATTGGACGTGCCGATGTTGGTGGCGCGTAGGTCATGGCGCATCTGCTCCATCAGCCCAGTGACCGCAAGCTTGGTCACTGCATAGACACCGGCAGTACCCAACAGCACGCCATCGGTAGAGGTCGTCGTGACAATATGGCTGCCCTGCTTGCCGGCCAACATGCGCGGCACAAAGGTGCGCACGCCATACAGCGGGCCCCAGAAATTGACGCCCATCGCCCAATCCCAGTCTTTCATGGACGCGGCCACCACTCCCGACATGACGCCCACACCGGCGTTGTTGACCAAGATGTTAACCGCGCCAAACTTCTTTTCGATTTCGTCGGCCTTACGCTCCCAGGCGTCGCGATCCATGACGTCATGCACCATGGTCTGCACGCGCTTGTCGCCTTCAGGAAATTGCTTAAGCGCCTCGGCAAACTGCTTATCGTCATAGTTGCCCAAAATGACGCGGGCACCAGCCTCATGCAGCGCGCGAGCAATGCCCAGTCCGATGCCACTGGAACCACCAGTGATATAGGCCACCTTGTCGCGCACATCCGTGATCGGCGGGGGCTGTGATGGCCCCAGATCGGGTGTAGCTGTCTCTGCAGCTTGCGCAGCGACTGCTACTGAAGCACTCAGCAAGCCTGCACCGCCGGCTACCGCCAAACCGCCTAGCAACTGTCGACGATTAAAACTCTGCTCGTCCATAACCACCCCCACTCGATAATTTTTATCCAATAGCACCGATCATAGGCCAAGCAGCGGCAATCCAAAACGAAAAAGCCCACTTGCCGGCGCCTTCTATAACTTGCCAATCAAATTAGTAACGAGGGTGCCATTTGAAAGACAGGCTGCCCAATTGAGTCTTGGCCAGTCCAAACACAGGTGTATAACAAGATAAAACCTAGGCCTAAAAAGCCGAAAGATAGCGTTTTGGCGTTGTGGAATAGGAATGACTAACCAACCATGCTCGACTCACTAGCAGACCTCGACGGGCTCATTCACTCCCAGTGTCAGTTTATCTATGCAGACTCTCTTGAAGAAAAACGCTTACTGGCTCATCTACAAAAACTAGCCGCCAGCGATCACTCCAGCGTATGCCTCTGGACCGCCGCCGCTGGTCTGACAGACCTCAAAAACAACGCCAAGCTGTGGATCAATAGCAACCTTACAGACGCCTTGCGGTATATCAAAGACCAGTCTGATGGCACCTACATTCTTGTGGATGCAAAGGATCTGCTCACCAGCGCAATTAACACTCGTTTGGTAAAGGAAATTGCCTACGACCCCGCTCACTCCAAACGAACACTGGTAATCATCGGCGCAGCGCTTGAGCTGCCTGCGGAATTACAGCGACTGGCAGTGGTCTATCGTCCTCCCTTGCCGGATGAAGACGTAATTAGAGAGATCTATTACGAGGAGGTTTATCGCTGGCTTAGTGAAAAAACTGGAAACCACTTTCTACGTCCTGAGCAAATAGAGGATCGCTTAATCCAGCACTTGTCCGGCTTAAACGAGGAGGACGTTCGGCGTCTGATCACCCAAACTATCCGGGATGACAAACAACTCACAGAGTCAGACATCACTCGTATTGACATGTTTAAGCGAGACAATTTAGGCAAGCAAGGGCTGGTCGAGTTTTCTACCGAGACCTTAGGGTTGGAGAAGGTTGGAGGGCTTAGCAACCTTAAAGCCTGGCTAAAGCTACGCCGAACCACATTTATGGGTGACGAAGCGGTAACTGGGATAGACCCACCCAAGGGAATCTTATTGCTCGGCGTGCAGGGATCCGGCAAAAGCCTTGCTGCCAAGGCAGTTGCTGCCACTTGGAAAGTGCCGCTGCTGCGACTGGACTTTGGAAATCTATACAACAAATGGATTGGCGAATCGGAGAACAACTTAAGAGTTGCACTTCGACAAGCCGAGGCCATGGCGCCATGTGTGTTGTGGATTGATGAGATAGAAAAAGGCGTGTCCGGCAATTCAGACTCCGATGCAGACGGCGGACTTTCCAGAAGGATCTTGGGATCACTTCTTACGTGGATGTCTGAGCGCAAAACCCACGTATTTCTTGTGGCAACAGCCAATGACGTCTCTCGTCTTCCACCAGAGTTGCTGCGCAAAGGGCGCTTTGATGAAATCTTTTTTGTCGACCTTCCATCCCCTTCCGTGCGTAGAGAAATTTTTGCGATACACATCGCCAAACGAAAACTCATCCCTGAAAATTTTGATATCCAGGAACTTGCGGTTGCCGCTGAGGGGTACTCTGGTTCAGAAATTGAGCAGGCCATCGTTGGCGGCATGTATAGAGCGCTAGGCTCCCAAGAGACGCCTGTGACCCGACACATCATCGAAGAACTGGCGCACACGCGACCCCTGTCAATTTTGATGGGGGAAAAAATCGCTGCTTTGCGTCTATGGGCACGCGACCGAACCTCCCCAGCTGACACCCCCTGACAGCAAGAGCGACAGTGCGACGGGCCGGGCTGTCAGCGGAAGGATTGAGCTAGCGATAGCGACCGGCTAGAGCCGGATGGCATTCCTAATGCGGAGCTTGGTCTAAGCGAGGAATTGCCCTTGGCGGTCTATGCTGGAACTTAGTCCCAGATAGAATTGGTAGCGGGGGTAGGATTTGAACCTACGACCTTCGGGTTATGAGCCCGACGAGCTGCCAGACTGCTCCACCCCGCACCAGAGCCGGTAAGTTTACATGAAAATTTACAACCGTGTCATCCCATCTGCCCTGATTGCAGCACTTGCTGTGACCACGTTTGCCGGCTGCAGACCCGCCGCCCAAGCCCCTCAGGCACCGGTCGCTACCACAACGGCACTAGACCTGATGAACCTGGACATTAGCGCGCTGCAGCAACGCATGAGCGATGGAACGCTCAGCTCCCGCCAGCTGACGCAGGCCTATCTGGATCGCATTGCACAACTGGATGACGCAGGCCCGCATCTTAATGCCGTGATGACGCTCAACCCCGATGCCCTGACGATCGCAGACTCGATGGACGTCGAACGCAAGGCAGGCAAGCTGCGAGGGCCTCTGCATGGCATCCCTGTGCTGCTAAAGGACAACATCGACACGGGCGACTCGCAGGACACCACCGCAGGTTCGCTGGCTCTGGCAGGTCATCCGGCCAGCCAAGATGCACCTATCGTTGCCCGGCTTCGCGCTGCGGGCGCGGTGATCCTGGGCAAAACCAACCTTAGCGAGTGGGCCAACTTTCGCAGCACCCGCTCTAGCAGCGGATGGAGTGGCGCTGGTGGCCAAACGCATAATCCCCATGTACTCGATCGCAGCCCCTGCGGCTCCAGCTCCGGCTCCGGTGCGGCGGTGGCCATCGGCTTTGCGGCAGTAGCCGTGGGTACAGAAACGGATGGATCGATCGTCTGCCCTGCTTCAGTCAATGGCATCGTCGGCTTCAAGCCTACTGTGGGACTGGTGAGCCGAACCGGCATCGTGCCGATCTCGCACAGCCAGGACACCGCGGGACCGATGGCACGCAGCGTGCGTGATGCAGCGCTGTTACTAGACGCGCTGGCAGGTAGCGATGCCAAAGATGCGGCCACTGCCGCTGCAGATAGCCACGGCACCGGCTTTGCCGATGCACTGCAGTCAGCCAGCCTGAAGGGCCAGCGTATCGGCATCGTGCGGCGCATCGGCGGCACCGACAACCGCGGCCAAGCCATCCTGGATGCGGCGGTCAACACACTGCGCGCACAAGGCGCCATCGTCATCGATCCGGTGACGCTGCCGCCGGACAGCGCCTATGGCAATGACGAGCTGACCGTACTGACTTGGGAGTTCAAGCACGATCTCAATGCCTACCTGCAGGCGCGACAGCATCCACAGCTGCCGTCACTGGCCGCACTGATCGATTGGAATCAGGCCCACGCCGCACAAGAACTGCAGTGGTTTGGTCAGGAGATATTAGTGTCAGCGCAAGTCGTTTCCGACAAGGACCGTGCGGCCTATGGAAAAGCGCGGGCACGTTCCAAGCAGATCGCAGGTGCTCAAGGCATCGATGCCACGCTGAGTCGTCATCAACTAAGCGCTTTGGTCTCACTAACCCAGAGCCCTGCCTGGACCATCGATCTGGTCAATGGTGATAACGGCTCAAGCGGTTTTAGCAGTTCAACGCCCGCTGCAGTGGCGGGCTACCCGCACGCCACAGTGCCTGCTGGGTTTGTGCAGGGATTGCCGGTGGGCGTGTCGTTCTTTGCCTCAGCGTGGCAAGACGCGCAGGTATTGGCGCTGGCACACGCCTTTGAGCAGGCGCATCAGGCCCGCAAGGCCCCTGCCCTACAGCCTACGCTGCAGGTGCAGTAAGCCCGGCTGCTGTCAGGGCAGCTTTTTGTGCGAGCCGTCGCACAGCGGTGCGCCGGCTGTGTGCTTACAGGTGCAAAACCACACTTGCCCAGTCTTGGCTGCCGTGTAGGCCTGCGGCGCAAAATCGCCGCCTCGGTGTGATCCATCGCAAAACGGCTGGCTGGCCGACTTGCCACAGGTGCACCAGTAATACGTTTTGCCTTCTTCGACAGTGACGCCGATGGGCGCTTTGCCAGCGACAACAGGTTCGGTCATGTCAGCACTCCTGAGAAAGTTCGCAGCGGATCAACCGCGGTGCAACACAGTTTGGCAGACATTGAGCAACACGTCGGGGAACAAGCCCAAGCCCAACGCAGCCGCCGCATTGAGACCCAACACAAATCGCAGCGCCAATCGCGGCTGCCCACGCGGCAGATCACCGGGAGGATCAAAGTACATGACCCACACAATGCGCAGGTAATAGAACGCGCCGATGACAGACATCACCACTGCGATGATCGACAGCCACAAGTGCCCGACATTGACCAGTGACTCGATGATGCGCAGCTTGGCCCAGAAGCCCACAAACGGCGGGATACCGGCGGTGGAGAACATCAGCACGGCAACCATGAAGGCCAGCGACGGGTCGCGCGCCGACAGGCCTTTGTAGTCGGCAATCTCATCAGCCTCGAAGCCTTCGCGCGAGGCCAACAAGATTGCTCCGAAAGTACCCAACACCACCATCACGTAGACGAGTGTGAAGTACAGCGCAGCCTCATAGCCATCGCCAGTGCCGGTCACAAAACCCAGCAGAATGAAGCCCACGTTGGAGATGGCCGAATAGGCCAGCATGCGCCGCAGGTTGGTCTGGGCAATAGCGATGAGATTGCCAAACAGCAGCGACAACACAGCCAGCACCGACAGCATCTGTGTCCAAGTGCCAGACACCTCACCCAAGCCTTCGGCAAGCAGCCGATAGGCAACCGCGAACGAAGCAATCTTGGGAACGCTGGCCACCAGCAGGGACACCGACGTGGGCGCCCCCTGATAAACGTCTGGCACCCACATATGGAACGGTACAGCACCAAACTTGAACGCCACTGCCACAACCAGGAAGGCCAGACCCAAAATCAGACCCAAACTGTTGGGGCCCGAGAATGCAGTGGCCAAACCGGCCAGCGACAGCGTGCCCGACAGTCCATACAGCAGTGACATGCCGTACAGCATGATGCCGGAGGCAATAGCACCCAACACGAAGTACTTCATGGCAGCTTCAGCAGCCACGCCATTCTCGCGATCAAAGGCCACCAGTGCATACAACGACAGCGACAGCAGCTCAACACCGATGTACACCATCAGCAAACTGCCGGCCGACGTGAGCACCAGCACGCCCAACAGCGCGGTGAATACCAGCACGTAATACTCGCCCTGCTGCAGCTTGCGCCGCCCCAAAAACTCGCCCGAATAAAACAGCGCTATAGCCACAAACAGGAAGCTGGCCAGCTTGAGCAACGTCGCCAGGTCGTCGGCGATGTACATGCCAGAGAACAGCACCTGCCGATGACCAAAGTCCGCACTGATCAAGGTGGCTACTGCGCCGCCGAGCAGCAACAACAGCGCAACGCTTGCAGTGCGTGTCGGCTTCTTGAGGCCGAAGAACACATCGAACATCAGCAACGCGCAGATGGCACCGACGAGATAAATCTCGGGCAGCGCGGGCAGGAACTGGGCAAATGAAGTTTCAGTCATATCCTGCAGTCCTGTCAGGGCGTCGGCAGCTTGGTTGAGAGCATTTGCTCGACCAGGTGGTGGGTCGACCCGCGCATGACGTCGAGCAGCGGCGCAGGCCACAGGCCCAGCAGCAACACGGCAACCGCGAGGATGGCGAGAATGGCGAACTCGCGCCGGTTCAAATCTGTGAGCGCAGCCACGTGGTCATTGCCCACGGGTCCGAAGATGACGCGCTTGACCAGCCACAGCGTGTAGGCGGCACCCAGTATCAGCGTAGTGCCAGCTGCAAAGGCATACCAGAAGTTGGCCTTGAAGCTGGCCAGGATGACCATGAACTCACCGACAAAGCCGGAGGTCGCCGGCAAACCGGCGTTGGCCATCGAGAACAACACCATGAAGGCACCGAACTTGGGCATGGTGTTGATCACACCGCCATAGGCACTGATCTGACGGCTGTGCACACGGTCGTACATCACCCCGACGCACAGGAACATCGCTCCCGACACAAGGCCGTGCGAGATCATCTGCACAATCGCGCCATCAATGCCCAACGCCGCACCCTGCACGCCACCGGTATTGGCAACGATGTCATAGGCCAAGAACGCACCTAACGTGACAAAGCCCATGTGTGCGATGGACGAGTAAGCGATGAGCTTCTTCATGTCCTGCTGCACAAGCGCCACAAAGCCGATGTAGACCACCGCGATGAGCGACAGGGCGATGACCAGCCACGACAACTCGCGGCTACCATCGGGTGTGATAGTCAGGCTGAAGCGCAGCAAACCATACCCGCCCATCTTGAGCATGATGGCCGCCAGCACCACCGAGCCGCCGGTGGGCGCCTCGACGTGCGCATCGGGCAGCCAAGTGTGCACCGGCCACATCGGCACCTTGACGGCAAAGGCAGCCAGGAAGGCCAAGAAGATAAGGCGCTGCTCGAGTGCGGTCAGCGGCAGATGCTGCAACGCGGCGATCGAGTAGTCCCCAGTCTTGAGATACATGTAGATCAGGGCGATCAACATGAAGACAGAGCCCAAGAAGGTGTACAGGAAGAACTTGATGGTCGCGTAGACGCGCCGCGGTCCGCCCCAGATGCCGATGATGAGGAACATCGGAATCAGCATCGCTTCCCAGAAGAAGTAGAACAGCATCGCATCCATGGCCGCGAACACGCCGACCATCAGACCCTCAAGGATCAGGAATGCACCCAGGTACTGCGCGGTGCGCTCGGTGATCACTTCCCAACCGGCCACCACAATGAGAACGGTGGTGAACGTGGTCAGCAGGATCAGCGGCAGCGCTATGCCGTCTACACCCAACGCGTAATCGGCATTAAAGGTAGTGATCCACGCCGTGCGCTCGAGGAACTGAAAGGTAGCGGTGCTGCCGTCAAACCCCAGATACAGCGGAATGCTGAATGCGAAGGTGGCCACAGCAATGGCCAAGGCCAGCCAACGCGCCAAATTGCGACTGCCATCACCCAGCAGCAGCGTCAGAAAACCGCCCACAATGGGCAGCCAGATCAGGATGGAAAGGAGGTACTGAGTCATGTGCAAGATTCCTAGTGCGCTCTCAGCAGGAACCAGCCGAGCAGCACCGCCAGCCCGACAACCATCCAGAGTGCATACGAATAAAGGTAACCGGTCTGCACGCGGCGCGTGATACCTGCCAACCAGCCAACCAACTTTGCCGATCCATTGACCAGCGTGCCATCGATGACGGCCTGATCGCCGGCCTTCCACAGCACGCTACCCAGACCGCGGCTTGCACGGGCCAACACGTTCTCATTGAACCAGTCGAAGTAGTACTTGTTGACCAGCACGGTGTGCAGACCAGACAGCCGCGATTGCCAGGCAGCAGCCCAAGACGGGTTCTTGAGGAAGAACAGCCACGCCGTAACCACACCGCCCAAAGCCAGCCAGAACGGCGCTCCCATCGGACCATGCAACGCAAAGGCAACTGGGCCGTGGAACTCATGACCGATGTGGGCGATGACGTCGTTGTGCTCGAGCACATGTATGGCATCACCGAACCAGCCGCCGAACAGCACTGGCTGCACGGTAAAGAAGCCAATCAACAGTGACGGAATCGCTAGAGCCACCAGCGGTGCTTTCATGTCCCAGCCCACGTCATGGAAATGATCCTTGGCGTGGTGATCCAGACGCTCTTCACCGTGGAAGGTCATAAAGATCATGCGGAACGTGTACAGCGCTGTGATGAACACACCGCCTAGCACGCAGAAGTACGCATACCCGGCACCGACGCGATGCGACTCGGCAACCGCCTCAATGAGCGCGTCCTTGGAGTAGAAGCCGGAGAAGAACGGTGTACCGATCAGAGCCAGCGCACCGATGAGCGAAGTCCAATAGGTGACCGGCATGCGATGACGCAGACCGCCCATCTTGCGCATGTCCTGCTCATGGTGCATGGCGATGATGACCGCACCGGCCGCCAGGAACAGCAACGCCTTAAAGAAGGCATGGGTCATCAGATGGAAGATGGCCACGCTATAACCCGACACACCCAATGCGACAGTCATATAGCCCAGCTGCGACAACGTGGAATAAGCCACCACGCGCTTAATATCATTGCTAACGATACCCAGAAAGCCCATGAACAGCGCAGTGGTAGCGCCGATCACCAGCACGGTCGACAGCGCGGTCTCTGACAGCTCGAACAGCGGCGACATACGCGCCACCATGAAAATACCCGCCGTGACCATGGTCGCGGCATGGATCAGCGCCGAGATGGGCGTGGGGCCTTCCATAGAATCCGGCAACCAGACGTGCAGCGGCATCTGCGCAGACTTGCCCATCGCACCGATGAACAGACAGATGCAGATGACCGTCAGCGCCGGCCACGCAGCACCGGGCATCACACTGAGTGTCTTGGTGGCGATAGTGGGTGCCGCAGCAAATGCATCGGCGTAGTCGAGCGAGCCGGTGAAGTAAACGATGCCGGCGATGCCCAGCACAAAACCAAAGTCACCCACACGATTGACCAAGAAGGCCTTCATGTTGGCAAAGGTGGCGCTGGGTCGCGTGTACCAGAAGCCGATGAGCAGATAAGACACCACGCCCACCGCTTCCCAGCCGAAGAACAGCTGCATGAAGTTGTTGGACATCACCAGCATCAGCATGGCAAAGGTGAACAGCGAGATATAGCTGAAGAACCGCTGATAGCCGGCGTCGTCGTGCATGTAGCCGATGGTGTAGACGTGCACGCACAGTGACACGAACGTGACCACCACCATCATCAGCACCGTCAGGTGATCGACCAGAAAGCCCACCTGCATGCGGATGCCATCGCTCACCAACCAGGTGTAGACCGTGTCGTTGTAGGTGGGCGCACCCTCAAAGGCCAGCTGCTGAAACACCTTGAGCGACAGCAGCAGAGCGCCCAGCACACCGGCAATGGTGAGTGTGGCGGACGCTGTGCGCCCAATCAGACGGCCAAATAGACCGGAGATCACAGCCGCAGCAAGCGGCAGGAGGGGAATGGCGAGTAGCAGATTCGGATTCATGTTGTCGCCATCAACCCTTGAGGGTAGCCAGATCCTCGACATCGATGCTGCGGCGCTTGCGGAACAGCACCACCAGAATCGCCAGGCCAATCGCCGACTCGGCGGCAGCCACAGTGAGGATGAAGAATACGAACACCTGGCCGTCAATATTGCCCAGCCAGCGCGAGAAGGCGACAAAGTTGAAGTTGGCAGACAGCAGCAGCAACTCAATGCACATCAGCAGCAAAATGACGTTGCGACGGTTGATGAAGATGCCTGCCACCGACAGCGCAAACAGCAGACCTGAGATGACCATCATGTGTTGCAGGGTGATCATTCGCGACGCTCCGCTTGCATCTTGACCAGACGGACCCGGTCCTCGCGACGGGTGGCCACTTGCGCGCCAACGTCCTGCAGCTTGAGACCCTGGCGCTTACGCATCGTCAGCACGATGGCGGCAACAATCGCCACCAGCAGCAGCACTGCCGCCAGTTCAAAGGGATACACGTAGGTGGTGTAGAGCACCTGACCCAATTCTGCAGTGTTGCTGTGATCTGCTGCCACCGGCACCGCGGCTTTGGTCACATCAATGCCCAGCTGTTTGATTGCGACCACGCCGACAATCTCACCCACCAAGGCCAACACCGTAAGCCAGCCCAGCCAAGCGTGCCGGGTAAAACCCTTGCGGACCTCTTCGACGTTGATGTCGAGCATCATCACCACGAACAGGAACAGCACCATCACCGCACCGACGTAGACCAACACCAGCACAATGGCGAGGAACTCAGCCTCAATTAACAGCCACAGCGCAGCGCTGGTGAAGAAGGCCAACACCAGATACAGAGCCGAGTGCACCGGATTTCGCGACAGGATCACGCCCAGCGCCGAACCCATCAGCACCGTAGCGAAGGCATAGAAAAGTATTTGCACCAGCACGATTATCCCCTTCCCCATCCGCCTCAGCGGTAACGGGCGTCCGCGGATTTGTCCGCGTTGATCATCGCCTCGTAGCGGTCACCCACGGCCAAGAGCTTGTCCTTGGTCATGATGTTCTCGCCGCGATTTTCCATGTGGTACTCGTGGATACGCGTCTCCACGATGGCATCCACGGGGCAAGCTTCCTCGCAGAAGCCGCAGTAAATGCACTTGAACAGGTCGATGTCATAGCGCGTGGTGCGGCGGGTGCCATCCTCAGCAACATCCGACTCGATAGTGATAGCCAGCGCGGGGCACGTGGCCTCGCACAACTTGCAGGCGATGCAACGCTCTTCACCATTGGGATAGCGACGCAGCGCGTGCAGACCGCGAAAGCGCACCGACTGCGGCGCCTTTTCTTCTGGATAGTTGAGCGTGACCTTCGGACGAAACAGCGTCCGAAATGTCAGTGCCATGCCCTGCAGCAGCTCTGTGAGCAGGAAAGTCTTGAAGAAACTTGCGCGGGACATGTTCAAGCGCTCCAGGGGCCAATCTTGAAGTACACCATCAGACCCTCGACAGCGATCCAAACGATCGTGACGGGGATGAGCACCTTCCAGCCCAGCCGCATGATTTGGTCATAGCGGTAACGGGGGAACGTGGCGCGCAGCCAGATGATCACGCACAGGAAAAAGAAGGTCTTGGCGACCAGCCAGTGCAGGCCGTTGTTGAGCAGCGTGCCCAGCAGTGGGATCTGGAACAGAGCTGAATCGGCTGCCACGATGCCATCGAGCGGGCTGAGCCAGCCGCCCAGGAAGAACACCGAGATTAGCGCCGCCACCAGGATCATGTTGGCGTATTCGGCCAAGAAGAACAGCGCAAACGCGATGCCCGAATATTCCACGTGGAAGCCGGCGACGATTTCGGATTCGCCTTCGGCCACGTCAAACGGCGCGCGGTTGGTCTCGGCCACTGCCGAGATGAAGTACACGATGAACAGCGGGAACAGCCAGAACCAGTTCCAAGCCAGAAATGCACCGTGCTGCTTCTCGACAATAGTGCCCAGATTCAGGCTACCCGACGCCATGATCACGCCAACCAGCGCAAAACCCATCGCAATTTCGTAAGCGACAATCTGTGCCGCCGACCGCATTGCGCCCAAGAAAGCGTATTTGGAGTTGGAAGCCCAACCGGCCAGGATCACGCCATACACGCCCACCGAAGTGAGGGCCAGCACATAGAGCAGACCTGCATCGACATTGGCAATGGAAAAGCCCGGTGCCAAGGGCATAACGGCCCATGTGGCAAAGGCAGGCACCAGGGTGATAGCTGGCGCAATGCGGAACAGAAACTTGCTGGACTGTGCAGGTACCAGTACTTCTTTGATGAGCAGCTTGATGACGTCAGCAAACGGCTGGCCCAAGCCTGGCAGCAAACCAAAGATAGCCACGCGATTAGGGCCGCGGCGCAACTGCATCCAGCCGATGAGCTTGCGCTCCCACAGTGTCAGCATCGCCACCGACACCACCAGCACCAGCGTCACGGCCACGATGAACACGCCCGAATGAGCGTAGTCCGGCAGCGAGCTCCAGAGTGCGGCGAAATCCATCACGCAGCTCCCTGGACGCCCTGAGACGCCTGCATGCCGTCACGCGTCGCTTGCAGCGCCGGTGCGCGGCGCACTAGCGCATCGATTTGGTACAGCGGAACATCGGTAACGATTGCATCTGCAGCGACCGTGGCAACACCACCGCCCTGCGGTACCGCTTGCGGTGCAGCACCATCGGCCGCAGCACGCGCCTCGGCAAGCACTTCTTCCGACGTGCTTTGCGCAAAGCCCTGCAAGCCGAGCAGATTGCCCAACACGCGCAGCACCTTCCAAGCAGGACGCGACTCGCCTACCGGCTGTGCGGCACCGCCAAAGCTCTGCCAGCGTCCCTCGAGGCTGACATAGGTGCCCGAGGTTTCGGCAAAGCTGCCAATGGGCAGCATGATGGTTGCCACGGCCTTGAGCTCATCACTGGCATAGGGCGTAAGTGCCACCACAAAGCGCGCGCCCGCCATCGCGGCAGCCGCCGAAGCAGACAGTGAGTCGGCTTGCGGCTCTACGCCCAGCAACACGTAGCTGTGCAGGCTGGTGGTCAGCATCTGACCCGCATTGAGCGCACCGGCATCCGGCACTGCGCCGGCCAGATGAGCACCAGCGGCGTTAGCGCCTTCAGCCAAGATGCCCAGCGTGGCGCCGGTAAGCACAGCCAGCTCGGCAGCTAGACCGCGCAACGCACCAAACGCCGGATGACGCTGTACCAGCGCGCCCAGCCAGATGGCCTTGCGCTCGGTGGATTTGAGGCTATCGACAACCTGCAGATGTTCTGCGGTGACGCCCTCGCTACCCACAGCAGCGCCACGCGCCGCAGCAACCAGCACCTGCAACGCAGCCAGCTGCTGAGCGGGCGATGCCACCCAGTACTGCGCAACCGGGAACAAGTATTCAAAGCGCTCGGGATTAAGGAACGAGACCTTGGCGCCGCTCACCGCGGCCTTGCGCACGCGACTGGCAAGCAGCGGGATCTCGTGACGCAAGTTGGCACCGACCACCAGCAACGCCTGCAACGTATCGACATCGGCTACGGCCATACCCAATGAAGGCGTGACCGCAGCAGGGAAATCGGTTTGACGCAGACGGTGATCGATATTGCCGCTGCCAATGCCACGCGCCAGCCGCGATAACAGCGTGAGCTCTTCTATGGTGGAGGACGCACTGGCCAGAAAGCCCGTGCCACCCTTCGGAGCCTGCTGCAGGCCCTGGGCCACAGCCTCCAGTGCGGTCTGCCAATCGACACTCTTCCAGCTATCGCCGTCACGCAGCATCGGTGCCTGCAGACGGTCAGCGCTGTACACGCCCTCGTAGCTGAAGCGATCGCGATCGCTGATCCAAGTTTCGTTGATCGCATCGTTACGACGCGGCACTACGCGCATCAAGCGACCACGGCGCACGTGGCCGTAGAGGTTGGTCCCCAAGCCATCATGCGGCGATACCAGCGGCTGCTGAGTCATTTCCCAGGAACGAGCGCGATAGCGGAACGGCTTGCTGTTGAGCGCGCCCACCGGGCACAGATCAATGATATTGCCCGACAGCTCGTGATTAACGCTGGCTTCGATGTACGTACCGATTTCGTTGTGCTCACCGCGGCCGGTGGTGCCCAACTCAGGGATACCCGCAACGTCCTGACCAAACCGCACGCAGCGCGTGCAATGGATGCAGCGCGTCATATCGGTGGAGACCAGCGGACCGAGGTTCTTGTCTTTCACGACGCGTTTGCGCTCGTGATAGCGCGAGATGTCGCGGCCATAGCCGATGGCCAGATCCTGCAACTCGCACTCGCCACCCTGATCACAGATCGGGCAGTCCAGCGGATGGTTGATGAGCAGAAATTCCATCACCGAGCGCTGCGCTGCGATGGCCTTGGCCGACTTGGTGCGTATGACCATGCCTTCCATGACCGGTGTCGCACAGGCAGGCAACGGCTTAGGAGCCTTCTCGACTTCCACCAGACACATGCGGCAATTGGCGGCGACCGGCAGCTTCTCGTGATAGCAGAAGCGCGGCACATAGACATCGTTAGCATCAGTGACGCGGATGATCATCTCGCCCTTACGGGCTTTCATCGGCACACCGTCTACGGTGATGTTGACTGCATCCTCACTCATGCTGCGACGCTTTCCCCGGCTACGATGCTGCGGCCGCCATGGTCGATCATGTATTCGAACTCATGCCGGAAGTGTTTGACGAAGCTCTGCACCGGCCATGCGGCGGCATCGCCGAGCGCGCAGATGGTGTGACCTTCGATCTTGTTGGCGACCTCAACCAGCAGGCCGATGTCTTCGCGGCGACCCTGGCCGGCCATGATTCGTTTGATCAAGCGATTGAGCCAACCGGTACCTTCGCGGCACGGCGTGCATTGACCGCAAGACTCGGACATATAAAAGCGCGACAGGCGCTCGAGCACTTTGACCATGCAGGTGGTCTCGTCCATGACGATGACTGCTGCCGAACCAATGGCAGAACCGGCGGCACGCACTGCGTCATAGTCCATATTGGTACGCATCATGACTTCGCCCGGCACCACCGGCGTGGACGAACCACCCGGAATGACGGCCTTAAGCTTGCGCCCACCCAGCATGCCACCAGCCAGCTCGAGCAGGTCGGCAAACGGAATACCCAGCGGCACTTCGAAGTTGCCCGCCTTGGCGACATGACCGGTCACCGAAAAGATAACCGTGCCACCGGAGTTGGCCGGACCTAGAGCCGCGAACCACTCTGCACCTTTGCGCAGGATGGTCGGCGTCGACGCATAGCTTTGGGTGTTGTTGATGGTCGTCGGCTTGCCGTACAGACCAAAGTTGGCGGGGAACGGCGGCTTGAAGCGCGGCTTGCCCTGCTTACCTTCGAGTGATTCGAGCAGCGCGGTCTCTTCACCGCAGATATAGGCACCAGCACCCACCGCAGTGTAGATGTCGACGTCGATACCCGTGCCTTTAATGTTCTTGCCCAGCAGCCCCGCCGCATAGGCTTCGGCCAGTGCTGCTTCAAAGCGCGGCACCGGCTCACCCAAGAACTCACCGCGGATATAGTTGTAGCCGACGGTGGCGCCCATCGAATACGCACCGATGGCCATACCTTCGATCAGGGCATGCGGGTTAAAGCGCAAGATGTCGCGGTCATGGCAGGTGCCTGGCTCGCTTTCATCGGAATTGCACACGGCGTACTTCTGGCCGGGCGCATTGCGCGGCATGAAGCTCCACTTGACCCCAGTGGGGAAGCCCGCGCCACCACGTCCTCGAAGGCCCGAGGCCTTGACGATTTCGATGATGGTCTCGCGCGGCGTTTTCTCTGCGAGGATTTTTTCCCAAGCTTCGTAACCACCACTTTTGCGGTAGTTGTCGAGCTTCCAGGATTCCGGGTGCTGAAGTGCCTCGAAGCACACCAGATTACGCTTGTCGTCCCACTTGCCCATTGCGTGCCTTACTTGAGCGCGTCGAGGACGCCGTCGATTTTCTCGGGCGTCAGATGTTCGTGGAAATGATGGTCGACCATCATCATGGGTGCGCCGGTGCAGGACGCCAGACACTCTTCTTCGCGCTTGAGGAAGATGCGGCCGTCAGGCGTGCTCTCGCCGGTCTTGATGCCGAGTTTCTTCTCGACATAGGCCACCACCTCGTCGCTGCCGTTGAGCATGCACGAGATGTTGGTGCAGACGCTCACGTGGTGGCGGCCGCAGGGGTGGGTTTCGAACATCGAGTAGAACGAGGCCACCTCAAACACCTGGATAGTAGGAAGCTTGAGGTATTCGGCCACGGCCTCCATGAGGTCGGGGGTAAGAAAGCCTTGGTTCTGCTCTTGCGTAAAGCGCAGCGCCGACAACACGGCAGAGCGTTGGCGTCCCTCTGGGAAACGCGCAACCCAACTGTCGATCTCGTGGCGGGTGTGCTCGGTGAGCAAACCGATCTTGCTGGTCGAACCGGTCATCAGCGGTCCACCTCTCCGAATACGATGTCTTGGGTACCGATCACTGCCACCACGTCGGCCAACATATGGCCTTCGACCATCTCGGCCAAAGAGGCCAGATGCACGAAGCCGGGCGCGCGGCACTTGAGGCGATAGGGCTTGTTGGCGCCATCGGACACCAAGTAGATGCCGAACTCACCCTTGGGTGCCTCGACAGCAGCATAGGTGTCGCCGACGGGCACGCTGTAGCCCTCAGTGAACAGCTTGAAATGATGGATGAGGGACTCCATGTCGCCCTTCATCTCTTCGCGGCTCGGCGGGCGCACTTTGCGCTCGTCGACCATCACCGGACCGGGGTTGGCACGCAGCCAAGCCACGCACTGCTGAATGATACGGTTGGACTGGCGCATTTCTTCGATGCGCACCAGATAGCGGTCATAGCAATCGCCGCCCTTGCCTACCGGGATGTCGAAGTCCATGTCGGCATAGACTTCATAGGGCTGCTGCTTGCGCAGATCCCAAGCGATGCCCGACCCGCGCAGCATGGGCCCGGTAAAGCCTAGCTGCAGCGCACGTTCCGGAGTTACGACACCGATGTTGACGGTGCGCTGCTTCCAGATGCGATTGTCGGTGAGCAGCGTTTCGTATTCATCGATGCAGGCCGGAAAGCGGCGCGTGAAATCGTCGATGAAGTCCAGCAGCGAACCCGAGCGCGCTTCATTGCGCCGATCAGCGTCTTTCTGTGAGCGCCAGCGAGAGGCTTCGTAGCGCGGCATGAAATCTGGCAAGTCACGAAACACACCACCGGGACGATAGTAGGTCGCATGCATGCGCGTGCCCGACACGGCCTCATAGCAATCCATGAGGTCTTCACGTTCGCGAAAGCAGAACAGAAACACCGTCATGGCGCCGATATCCAGACCGTGCGCACCCAGCCACATGAGGTGATTGAGTACGCGCGTGATCTCATCAAACATCACGCGGATGTGCTGGGCGCGCGGCGGCACCTTGATGCCCAGCAGCTTTTCAATGGCCATCACATAGGCGTGCTCGTTGCACATCATCGACACATAGTCGAGACGGTCCATATAGCCTATCGACTGGTTGAAAGGCTTGGACTCGGCCAGCTTTTCAGTGCCGCGATGCAGTAGGCCGATATGCGGATCGGCTTTCTGGATGGTCTCACCGTCCATCTCGAGCACCAGGCGCAGCACACCGTGTGCGGCCGGATGCTGCGGACCGAAGTTGAGCGTGAAATTGCGTATTTCAGCCATGCGTCAGCTGTCCTTGAGCGCAGCGTCGTAGCGGTTGTCGTCGCGAATCACGCGCGGCACCAATATGCGCTCTACCAGTTGAACCGGCTCGTAGACAACGCGACCCACGGTCTCGTCGTAACGGACCTCTACGTTGCCAATGAGCGGGAAATCCTTGCGGAACGGGTGCCCGATGAAGCCGTAGTCCGTGAGGATGCGACGCAGATCGGGGTGGCCGTGAAAGACGATGCCAAACAGATCAAAGGCCTCGCGCTCGAACCAATTTGCACAGGCCCAAATGTCGGCAACCGACGGCAGCGACGGCTCTTCACTGTCTGTGCAAAACACGCGCACTGTCACACGCTCATTGCGCGACACCGACAGGAGCTGATAGACCGCAGCAAACCGCGGTCCGTCGTGTGCCCCGCCATGCCCCGCTGCATTGACGCCACGACCAAAACCACTGTTGGCAGAGTCGGTGGTACGCCACTCGGTGCGGCCGTACTCCAAGTAGTCGACACCGGCAACGTCGATGAGCATTTCGAAGCGTAATTCTGGGTCGTCACGCAGCAGCGTGAGCGCAGGCAGCATGCCATCGACTGGCAGATCGAACGACAGATCGCCCGGCACAGCAGCGCGGCGCAAGGCGGACTCACCCAAACGCGCCTGAATGACAGAGGCTAGAGCCTCAATGCGCGCGCTCATGAGCTGAACACCGAGGTGCGCTGGATTTTCTTTTGTAATTGGATGATGCCGTAGAGCAAGGCCTCGGCCGTGGGCGGACAACCCGGCACATAGACATCCACTGGCACAATGCGATCGCATCCGCGCACCACAGCATAGCTGTAGTGGTAGTAGCCGCCGCCGTTGGCGCAAGACCCCATCGAGATGACCCAACGCGGCTCGGGCATCTGGTCATAGACCTTACGCAGTGCCGGAGCCATTTTGTTGACCAGCGTTCCTGCCACAATCATGACGTCGGACTGGCGCGGGCTAGGACGAAACACAATGCCGAAGCGATCGAGGTCGTAGCGTGAGGCACCGGCATGCATCATTTCGACAGCGCAGCAGGCCAGACCAAAAGTCATAGGCCACAGCGAACCCGTACGGGCCCAACTGACCAAGCTGTCTACCTGCGTTGTGACAAAGCCGCGGGCAGCAAATGCCGCCGGGTCATCGGGCGGCAGTTCGACGTCTTCTAATCCCACTCGAGCGCCCCTTTCTTCCACTCGTAAATGAACCCGACGACCAGGATGCCCAGAAACACGGACATGGCCACCAGGCCAAAGGTGCCGATGTGCGCAAGCGACACGGCCCAGGGAAACAGAAAGGCGATTTCGAGATCGAAGACGATGAAGAGGATGGCGACGAGGTAGTAACGCACGTCGAATCGTGCGCGCATGTCCTCGAAGGCTTCGAAGCCGCACTCGTAGGGCGAGAGCTTCTGACCATCAGCATGTTGTCGAACACCGAGGCGTCCGAGGAAGAACCCGAGGACCAGAAGCACTGTAGCCAGTGCGGTGGAAACCCCGAGAAACATCAAGACCGGCAAATAATTGGCGAGCATGCTCATCCACATCAGAAGGGGCTGCAATTCACCGTGACACGATGGACGCAACGCCCTTAGTACAACTACGTTCAGTGTAGCAAAGCATTCAACGGATCGGTGGTGCCGACGGACGGATTCGAACCGTCACACCTCGCGGCGCTAGCACCTCAAGCTAGTGTGTCTACCAGTTCCACCACGTCGGCAATCATTGGATCCGTTAACGTTCGCTTACTGTGCAGGTGGCGCCGCAGGCGCTTGGGGCGCCACCGGTGCCTCACCAGCCGGTGCCGTGGCACCTTCCTGCTGCTGGCTGGAGAGCTGATCGAGGATCGACGACTTAGCGGATCCTGAGGGCTTGCCCGTATAGGCAAGCGAAAGACTGGTGATCATAAACATTGCAGCCAAGATGGCCGTGGCACGCGACAACGCTGTACCAGCGCCGCGAGCACCGAACACCGTGCCAGAAGCACCTGAACCAAAACCTGCACCGGCGTCAGCACCCTTGCCACGCTGAATGAGCACCAGCGCAATGATGAGCACGGCGCAGAGCACGTGTACGACCATGAGGGCGGAATGCAGCATGTTGAGACGCAGCCTTATGTCCTATTAACTTTTCCGGGCGGGTACTGCAGCGCAGATCGCCAGAAACTCTTCGGCCTTGAGCGACGCACCGCCGATCAGGCCACCATCCACATCAGGCTTGGCAAACAGTTCTGCTGCATTGCCCGCCTTGACGCTTCCGCCGTACAGCAAGGGCACGGCGGCGGCGATAGTAGCATCGCGCGCGGCAATTCGCCCACGAACGAACGCATGAACATCTTGGGCCTGTTCGGGCGATGCAGTCAGACCGGTTCCAATAGCCCAAACCGGCTCATAAGCAATGACAGCACGTGCCAACGTGCTGACATCGGACACCGCCAGCACCGCATCAAGCTGCCTACCGATGATTTCGAACGTGCGCCCAGACTCACGCTCGGCCAGTAACTCGCCCACACACAAAATGGGGGTCAGGCCCCGCGCCAGTGCCGCAGCGAACTTGCGCGCCACCGCCACATCGCTTTCGCCATACAGGGCGCGGCGCTCACTGTGGCCGACCAGCACGTACTGACAGCCGACATCTTTGAGCATGGCTGCAGAGACTTCGCCGGTGAAGGCGCCCTGGGCCTCTGCGCAGACATCCTGCGCGCCCAACAGCACGGCCGAGCCGCGCACTTGGCGCGACAGCTCGTGCAGGTACACGAAGGGCGGACAGACGACGCAATCGACACCGCTACCGCCGTTGAACCCAGCAACGATGCTATCGACCAGTTGGGTAGCCTCTGCACGCGAACCGTGCATTTTCCAGTTTCCGGCAACAATCTGACGACGCATGCCACGGCTCCAGAGAGAGGGTCGGGGTAGAAGGCGCGCGATCATAGCGGCGCGCCCCCAATGGTGCAATCAACCGGCGGCTGGGGGGACCACCGACTTAACCGCTTGGGCAATGCGCAGCGCGCACTGCTGAGCCTGCTCATCCTCTAAGGCCTCGACCATGACGCGGATCAAAGGCTCGGTGCCCGATGCCCGCAGCACCACCCGACCCTGGCCGGCCAACTCTTGCTCAACGGCAGCAACTACCGCTGCCACCTGCGGTACCGCCGCTGCGTCAAAGCGCTGCGCCACGCGCACATTGATAAGCACCTGGGGCAAGCGTGACATGCCGGCGGTCAGTTCGGCCAAGGCGCGCCCCGTGCGCACCATGATGGCCAGCACCTGCAGCGCCGCGATCAATGCATCACCGGTCGTGGTGCGATCTAGGCAGAGGATATGCCCTGATGTCTCGCCACCGATGACGCCACCGGTCTCTTTGAGCAGTCCCAGAACATGCCGGTCGCCGACCTGGGCACGGTAAAAACCTATGCCGCGAGCCTTCAACGCCATCTCCAATCCATAGTTGCTCATCAGCGTGCCAATCACCGGCCCACTGAGCGTGCCACTGTCCTGGCGATCACAGGCGATGAGATACAACAACTGATCACCATCGACGACACGACCCAAGTGATCGACCATCACCAAACGGTCGCCATCACCGTCCAGTGCGATGCCGACCGCTGCGCCAACGCCAGGCACCGTCAGCTGCAAAAATCCGGGCGACGTCGAGCCGCAGCCATCGTTGATGTTGCGGCCATTGGGTGAGCAGCCGATGGGAATGACCTCTGCACCCAACGACGCCAGCAAGCGTGGCCCAACTTTGTACCCCGCACCGTTGGCGCAATCGATGACAACTTTCAAGCCACGCAAGTCGAGGCCACCGGGCACGCTAGCAGCACAGAAACGCTGATAGTCCTCGCGCAGCGCATCCGCGCGACGTGCGCGGCCGAGAAAGTTGGACTGGCGCGTAATGACCGGCTGATCCACTTCTTCCTCAATGCGCTCTTCGAGTTCATCCGACAGCTTGCCGCCGCTGGAATCGAAGAACTTGATGCCATTGTCTTCGTAACGATTATGCGAGGCACTGATCACCACACCGAAACTGTCTGGCACCCGTGTCGTCAGATAAGCGATACCAGGCGTAGGCAGCGGCCCTAGCAGCTGTACGTCAACTCCCGCTGCGACAAAGCCGGCCTCAAGCGCAGACTCAAACATGTAGCCCGACAAACGTGTGTCTTTGCCGATGAACACCGTACCGCCCTCCGGTGCCAGCACGCGCGCGGCCGCACTGGCCAGTCGCAAGGCGAAGTCCACGGTCAGAGGCGGATCGCCCACGCGACCGCGTACACCATCGGTACCAAAATAGCGTCTTGCCATCGTCAACTCTCCTGCGCCGACAGCGCACTTTGGCGCGCTGCCACGATAGCCTCGGCAACCCGCAGCGCATCGCGCGTGGCCGCCACATCATGAGCACGCACAATACGCGCACCGCCGAGTACCGCCGCTGTTGCCGCAGCAACACTGGCATGTACACGTTGGTCCACAGCCCGGCCGGTCAACGTACCCAGCATAGACTTGCGCGACAGCCCCGCCAGCAACGGCACGGCATCGACACACAAGCGCGGTAATGCCGCGAGCAACACCAAATTGTGGTCCAACGTTTTGCCAAAGCCAAAGCCCGGATCCACACACAAGCGCGACCGGTCGATGCCGGCCTCAATGCAAGCCTGCACTCGCTCCCGGAGAAAGGCATCCACTTCGGTCACAACATCCTTGTACTGCGGCGCAGCCTGCATGGTGCGCGGCTCCCCCTGCATATGCATCAAGCAGACCGCAGCCCGACCCGCCGCAGCAGCGGCCAGTGAGCCAGGCCCCCGTAATGCCATCACGTCGTTAATTAGGCCGGCGCCAGCAGCCTCTGCGGCGCGCATTACCTCGGGTTTGAGCGTATCGACCGACACCACCACATCGATGCGGCCCGCGAGCGCTTCGATGATGGGAATGACGCGATCGAGTTCCTGCTGCAAGGGCACCGACTCAGCGCCGGGGCGAGTCGATTCGCCACCCACATCAATGATGGCTGCACCCTCGCCGACCATCACATCGGCCTGTGCCAAAGCCGCATCGCGTCCGATGAAGCGGCCGCCGTCGGAGAAAGAGTTGGGCGTGACGTTGAGCACGCCCATCACCACCGGACGGGTCAGGTCAAGGAGCCTGCCGCCACATTGAAGCTTCATGGGGTATGGCGCAGACAAGGGCGCTGCGGTCGCAGCGCCCAGCTGTCAGTGCTGGCTGGCCGGGGAGCCAAAGGCCGGACGGCCCTCAGCAGGCGCACCACCGGCCGGCGGCTTGCCATCCACGCCGCTGTCCCACCCTGCGGGCGGTGTGGGCGGCTGACCGTCCATAATCTGCTTGAGCTGATCAGCATCGATGGTTTCAAAGCGCACCAGCGCATCGGCCATCGCATGCAGGATGTCGATCTTCTCCGTGAGGATTTCCTTGGCGCGGCTGTAGTTGGTCTCGATGACCGACCGCACTTCCTCGTCGATGACATGGGCAGTGACGTCTGACACCTGCTTGTGCTGGGTGACGCTGCGGCCCAGGAAGACCTCGCCGGCCTCCTCGCTGTAGCTGAGCGGACCCAAACGATCAGACAGGCCCCAACGCGTGACCATGTTGCGAGCCAGTTCGGTGGCGCGCTCTATGTCGTTAGATGCACCGGTGGTGACCGCATCGTTGCCAAAGATAAGCTCTTCGGCGATACGGCCACCAAACAACGTGGCAATGGCGCTTTGGATGCGGCGTTTGCTCATCGAATAGCGGTCTGCCTCGGGCAAAAACTGTGTCACGCCCAACGCACGGCCGCGCGGGATGATGGTGACCTTGTACACCGGATCATGCTCAGGAACAGTCAAGCCGACGATGGCGTGACCAGCCTCGTGATAGGCCGTCATGCGCTTCTCTTCGTCGCTCATGACCATCGAGCGGCGCTCGGCACCCATCATTATTTTGTCTTTGGCACGCTCGAACTGCAGCATGTCGACCAGACGCTGGTTGGCACGGGCAGCAAACAACGCTGCCTCATTGACCAAGTTGGCCAAGTCGGCGCCCGAGAAACCTGGTGTGCCACGGGCAATGAGCCCCGGCTTCACGTCATCGGCCAAGGGCAACTTGCGCATGTGCACACGCAGGATCTGCTCGCGACCGCGCACATCGGGCAGCGGGACCACCACCTGACGGTCAAAGCGACCAGGACGCAGCAGCGCCGGATCAAGCACATCGGGTCGATTGGTGGCAGCGATGACAATGATGCCCTCGTTGCCTTCGAATCCGTCCATCTCGACTAGCAACTGGTTGAGAGTCTGCTCACGCTCGTCGTGGCCACCGCCCAAACCTGCGCCGCGATGGCGACCAACAGCATCAATTTCATCGATGAAGATGATGCAGGGGGCGTGCTTTTTGGCTTGCTCAAACATGTCACGCACGCGCGATGCGCCTACGCCGACGAACATTTCAACGAAGTCGGAACCGGAGATCGTGAAGAACGGCACCTTGGCTTCGCCGGCGATGGCGCGCGCCAGCAGTGTCTTGCCGGTACCCGGCGAGCCGACCATCAACACGCCCTTGGGAATCTTGCCGCCGAGCTTCTGAAACTTGCCCGGGTCCTTGAGGAAGTCGACGATTTCGCCAACCTCTTGCTTGGCCTCATCAACACCTGCCACATCGGCGAAGGTGACGTTGACCTGATCCTCGCCCAACAAGCGCGCCTTGCTCTTGCCAAATGACATGGCGCCACGGCCACCGGCCGAGCCTTGCATTTGGCGCAGCATGTAAACGAACACCACAATCAGCAGCAGCGCAGGGGCCAACTGCAACACCAGCTGCCCGATGAAGTTGGGCTGCTTAGGCGGACGACCCTCGATACCCACCTTTGCAGTGGTCAAGGTGCCGATGAGCGCCGAGAAATCGGTCTCTGGGTTGTAAGTACGGAACTGACTCTTGTCCTTGCGTGTGCCGATGAGCTGATCACCCTGCAGCACCACGGAGTCGACGCGGCCGGTGCGCACGTCGTCAAGGAAGGTCGAGTAGCGAACCTCCTGCACTTCGGCGCCACCTGGCATGTAGCGGCTAAAGACCGCCAACAGTGCAAACACGATGGCGATCCAGATCAGAATATTCTTGGTCAAATCGTTCAAGGGGTCGACCTCGCCTTGTCAGGCATATATTTAAGGACGCTACACCATCCGGAACCCGGTCGCCAGCAAGTACAGCTCAGGACTGCGAGCCCGCGACGCGTTGGGCTTGAGGGTTTTGACCTGCGTGTACTTCTTGCGAGTGGCAATGACCATTTCCTGGAAACCAAAACCCTGAAAGGTTTTGATGAGGGTGGTGCCGCCCGGCTTCAAGACCCGGTCAGCCATATCCAGCGCCAACTCAACTAAATAAAGCGAACTGGGCTGGTCGATGGCATCCACTCCAGACAAGTTGGGCGACATATCAGACAACAGTAGGTCTACTCCGCGCTCGCCCACCGAGGTGACCAGCGCCTCCATGACCGAGTCCTCGCGAAAATCACCCTGCAGGAACTCGACGTCTTTGATCGCATCCATGGGCAGAATATCCATTGCCACCACGCGGCCATGCTTGCCCACCTGGCGCCGCGCGAACTGGCTCCAACCACCAGGGGCGGCGCCCAGATCCAAAATCACCTGCCCTTGACGCAGCAACTTGGCCTTGCGATCCATCTCCTGCAGCTTGAATGCTGCCCTCGACCTCCAGCCCTCGGCCTTGGCCCGCTGCACGTAGGGGTCGGTAAAATGCTCCTTCAGCCAAGCATGGCTGCTGGCGCTGCGTTTGGTCATGGTCTGGCAAATCCTCGGCGAAACGGGCCGGAAACAGTAGAATGAGGGCATGAAGCTTACCGAAAAACAGCGCCGGCACCTGCGCGGTCTGGCCCACGCCCTCAAGCCCGTCATCCTGATCGGCAATGCCGGTATCAGTGAGCGCGTCGTCGCCGAAACACAACGGGCCCTGCAAGACCACGAACTCATCAAGGTTCGCCTACCTGGTCTGCCTCGTGAGGAGCGCGATCTGGCCTTGGCAGACTTGGCCAAACGCTCTTCCGCCGTGCTGGTGAGCCGCATCGGTCATATCGCCACGCTGTACCGACCCCGTCCGGAAATGGCCCGCATTGTCCTGCCGGCCGGCAATTAACGGTTAAACCACCCAATTAGGGCCCACGGGACCGTTAACGTCACGTTAACGGTTACTAACCGTTGAGTCCGTGACGCACTGCGGCGGGCAGTGTCTGATAACCCAGACCTTCTGGAGAAACCGATGATCTTGTCCCGCCTGCCCGCCCCCACATTTGCCTTGTCGATACGCCGCGCTGTCGCTCTGGCCTTGCTGGCCACCGTGCCTGCCGCGGCACTGGCCGCACCAGACATCGCACCGCCTGCCGCAGACGCTGAGTTGCAAGAAGTGCTGGTCTTCGGCCGGGCAGAACGGCTCATTGGCATTGCCACTGCCGCCAGCGAGGGAACCGTCGGTGGCGCCGACCTTACCGTGCGGCCACTGCTGCGGGTGGCCGAACTGCTGGAAGTGGTGCCCGGCCTCATTGCAGCCCAACATTCCGGCAGCGGCAAGGCCAACCAATACTTCCTGCGCGGCTTCAACTTGGATCACGGCACGGACTTCACCACTCTGCTGGATGATGTCCCGTTGAACCTCAGCAGCCATGGCCATGGTCAGGGCTATCTGGACGTCAACGGCATCATCCCCGAGGTGATCGACCGCATCGACTATCGCAAGGGCCCGTACCGGGCAGATCTGGGCGACTTCGCCTTGGCAGGGGCAGCCCTGATGCGCACGCTGGATCACTTCCCGGCTCCCTTTGTCGCAGTGGAAGGCGGCCAATATGGCTGGAAGCGTGTGGCTGCCGGCAACAGCCAGAGTCTGGGTAGCGGCGAGCTGCTGCTAATCGGCCAATGGAAGGGCTATGACGGTCCTTGGCAGCAGCCAGAGCACCTCAACCACTATTCGGGTTTCGGCAAGTACTCGCAGCCAACGGCACTGGGCCAGTTGCAGCTGAGTCTGTCGGCTTACTCAGCTACCTGGAACCCCACCGAACAAGTGCCCGAGCGCGCTATCGGCACGGCAGTGTGTGCTGACGCGTTTTGCACTCTAGATCCCAGTGCCACCGGCCAGACCGCCCGCTACATCGCCACCGCGCGCTTACTGGGCGAGAACTGGAAGGCCATGGTCTACAGCCAGTTCTACGACTGGAACATGTACTCCAACCCTACCTATGACTACCAGATCCATCAGTCTGACCGTCGCTTCACCGAAGGCGGACGGTTTGAGCGCCATGGCAGTCTTGGTGAGGCGCTGACTTGGAGCGCCGGCATCGAGGGCCGTTTTGACCAAATCAGCCGCCTTCAGGTCGACCATACCGAGCAACGCCGCTTCCTCGATTACGTCAGTACGCACCAGTCCAACGAAGCATCGATGGCGGCCTACGGCGAACTGACTTGGCTGCCCACCAACAACCTGCGCCTGACGGCCGGTCTGCGCGGTGACAGCTACCACTTCTCGACAACCGCCAAAGACCCTGCCTTTTTGGATGGCAGCGCTACCGCACAACTGGCCTCGCCCAAACTCGGCGCTGCGTGGACCTTGCTCCCCCAGGTCGAGCTGTATGCCAACTGGGGCCGCGGTTTCCACAGCAATGACTCGCGCGGCGTCACGGCGACCGACCCGCCGATCCCGGGCTTGATCGTCGGTACCGGCAAAGAGCTCGGTGCGCGCTTCCAGCATGGTGGCTTTACGCTGACCGGCGCCTATTGGTGGCTGGATGTGGGCAGCGAGCTGCACTTTGTGGGCGACTCCAATTCGGTCGAACCAGGCGAAGCGAGTAAGCGTCACGGCTACGAACTGGTCGGCTTTTGGCGGCCAGTCGAATGGCTGGCAATCGATGGCGTGTGGACCGTGTCCAATGCCCGCTACGCCGTCGCGTCGCCCGAAGACCACATCACCGGCGCCTTCGAAAACGCTGGCAGCCTCGGGGCATCCGTCATCAAAGGACCGTGGGAAATCGGCATGCGCCTGCGCCATCTGGGCCCCTATCCGCTGCTCGAGGACAACAGCCAACGCACCGCTGCCGAAGACGTGCTGAACCTGCGCACCGCTTGGACGCACTCTCATCTGACGGTCTATGCCGAGTTGCTCAACGTCTTCAACAGCGACGGCAAAGACATCGTCTATTGGTATGAAACGCAGGTTGCCGGCCTCGATAAGGCCCCTGTCGAAGGTCGCGTCAGTCGCTCTGAGGAACCTCGGACCTTCAGATTCGGTGTGAAGTATTCTTTCTAAATTATTGATTTTGAATATTTAAATACTTGGCGCAGGTATGTCAGCCTGCTGCCCAGTTGACATCCTTTGCGCGCGTAGCTACCTTTTATTAAAAAGGTAGCTTTGAACGCGACAATGACCATCACCGAAAAACTCGCCCCCATCCGCAAAGGCCTGCTGGAGTTTGTGATCCTGCGGATCATCGACACCGAGCGGCTGTATGTGGCCGACATGCTCAAGCGACTGTCGAGCACCGAGTTCGCCACCCAGGAAGGCACCCTCTACCCGCTGCTGAGCAAGATGCGCCGCGAAGACCTGGTGGATTACGAGTGGCAGGAGTCGGGCAGCGGCCCGCCCCGCAAGTACTACAAGCTCACTGCCAACGGGCAGGCGGCGCTGGCCGAACTGCAAGGCTACTGGGACACGCTCAACCACACGATCCGTACGCTGGGACACTGACATGCGCCAAGTCATCACGATCAATCTGAACAACAACGCCTACCAGGTCGAGGACGAGGGCTATGCGGCGCTGCGCGACTACATGGCCACTGCCGAGCGACGCTTGGCCGACTATCCGGACCGGCAGGAAATCCTGGCCGATCTGGAACAGGCTATCGCTGACAAGTGCGACAGCTTTCTGGGTGCCCACAAGAATGTGGTCACCACAGCCGAAGTAGGCCAGATACTGCGCGAGATGGGACCTGTGGCCGGTAGCGATGAGGAGGCAAGCCAGCCCCACGGCAAACCCTCTACAGACACACCAGAGCAAAGCTTTACTACCGCCACTGGCCCACGCCAGCAGCCACGGCGTCTCTATCGCATCGCAGAGGGCAAGTTGCTCGGCGGTGTATGCACCGGCCTTGCTGCCTACTTCGGGATCGACGTGGTGTGGGTGCGAGCACTGTGGGTACTGATGACGCTGTTCACCGGCGTGTGGCTACTAGTGTATGTGGCAGCGCTGTTCATCGTGCCCAAGGCCGATACCCCCGCCGAACGGGCTCAAGCCCACGGCACACCGTTTAATGCACAGGATCTGATCGACAGTGCCCGTGAGCATTACGCCAGCGCCCGGCACAGCTATAGCCAGTATCGCAGCCAGTTAGGCCAGTCCAAGTGGACGTCCAAACAGTCAGCCAGACGCTGGAAGA